>Ga0214543_1009685_pt1 | contig 14803 bp, 6 predicted proteins | sample CNSS2metaG_FD_160094 | JGI IMG/M metagenome (GOLD analysis project Ga0214543, IMG submission 160094) | Root nodule microbial communities from cowpea collected in UCLA plant growth center, Los Angeles, California, USA - CNSS2 | ecosystem: Host-associated > Plants > Roots > Nodule | place: USA...
TAAAACCCAACAAAAAAATTGTGGACTACAGAACAGAGATCACTGGTATCTCTTCTCAAGATCTAGAGGCAGTGACTTGCTCCTTGGCTGATATACAGGTATTTTGGGGAATTTTTTTTTTTTTTTGTATAGTCCTTTCATGTGCATAATGAAGATATGTCTTGTGCTTCCATAGAAATCCATGAAGAAGTTGTTATCAAAAGGAACCATATTAGTGGGACACAGTTTGCATAATGATCTACGTGGTAAGTTTGATAAACGTTTTAGTTTACTTTGGTTTGTTTTTAAACCTACTGCTAGATTTTGAGTATATTAAGGGGCTAGCTCCGTTGAATTAATTTTTGCACTTCTAATTTATATACTAATGCAAGTTGTCTGCAGTGCTGAAGCTTGATCATGTCAGAGTGATTGACACTTCCTATATCTTCCAATCCGTGGATGGGTCTACGCACAGAAGACCTTCTTTGAATGGTTTATGTCAGGTACTAAAGTGGCAAATATTTTATATGCAAAAAATTAAGGTTCTCCATTATGAGAAAGGGTCACATAGCCACTCTTTTGGAGGAATCATGTTGTTTTGGATGCAAAGTCTCTTGTGCACTTCTGCTAGTTTATGTCTTGAAATTTAAGATCTTTCATCATCCAGGCTTGCCCAAGAAAATTATAGCAACATGGAAGAATAAACACAGAAATGGCAAATATTAATTTTTGATTTATAGTTTATCATCAATTGTTTTGACAGGCTGTTTTGGGTTGTCCTGTACGGGAAAAAGGTGCTCCACATAATTGTCTAGATGATGCACGTGCAGCTATGAACCTCGTTCTTGCAAAGATCAAACATGGTGTTGATAGGGAATTTCCAATTTCACTTGCTCAAGAGCGTGTAAGCTGACATATACATCTCCAGCATTACGTTGTAGTTGTAATCTTGTTGATTGGAGACTAAAGGTGAATACTATCACTGTTATATTGTTTTAGGTTCCAGAAAATGAGACAGCAAAGCTTTTTCTTCACAAGATACCAAATGCTGTAAACACCGAAGCACTGCATACCATTGTTCCTGGAGAATTCAGAACAGAACTGCAGGTAGTGTGTCCTATGGCTATCTCAATGTTCTAGTAAAGAGGTTCATCTGTAATTATTTAAATAGTGTGAATATCTTCAATTTGAAAACATTTAGTTTTGTTTTGTCTCACGGTAATCTTGTTGGCAGTCTTTTACTGGGTTACATTTTGTGTTTGAGATCTGATGTATCTGCTGCAGCCTACCAGGAAAGTTCAAGGAAGACATTATTCTGCCTTAGCTGTTTTTAAAAATACACAAGAGGCTGAGGATGCCTATGAAAAAGTCGAAGGAATCCAACTAAAGGTACATATATGATATATAACGGTCTGCAATCTGCTACTTGATATCAGTAAATTGTTTGTTGTTTAGCTGAGCCAATGAAATGCATAAATGTGAATTTCACTCTCCACTATAATACCTGAATCCATTTGTTCTAATGGACATATGTTTGACTCTTCTTCCAAAATTGGATGAACTTGAGAACTTTCACTGTAGTCGTATATAACTGAAGGACATTTTTTTACTCTGGGATTGCTGATCTATCTCATACTATGTATATTACTTTATCCTAGGATAATCAAGGGCGTCCACAGAAACTTGTAACATTTCTGCCAAGTAAAGGCATGCCTGTCACTCTATATGTTCGGAAAATGGTAAGTGACGAACCACCCAATGACCAGAATGGATCTAATAAGAGGGCTTTACAAACGGATGAGGCAGTTGATGTTTCCAAGAAAGCAAAAATAGATAAAAACACTGAAGAAAATGCCCCAAGCTGTGATGTCCATTTAAACGAGATTGAAGCACTGAATCAACGATTAAAGCAAAGTGAATTGGAGATCGAATCATTGAAGAAAGAGCTGACACAGAAAGATTTTGAAATAACCACTCTGCATAAAATGGTGGCCTCTTTAAATAAGAGAAGAAAATAAAAAGTGCAGCCAGGGGATGGAATGTTGGATTGTTTGGTGAAATGAAATTGAAGGGATGCTCCTTAGCCAGGACCTCGTACATTTATGGTAATTTTCTTAAAAATCGGTTCTGGGAACCGTGCAGTTTTGAGACATTCATATTTAGTTGTCATGTTAATTACTGAGGTTCCAGAAATTGTGGCCTCCCAGTCCAAATTTGGATTTAAATATTTCCCTCCAAGGATGAACAAGTGTACCGATGAATGTTATTGTCCACAACTAACGTTTTACTGCAATTATATATGTTTTATTGACATTCTTTCAGATGAAGACAACTCATCTAATATTGTTTTTTTTTTTTTTGTATTGGGGCCACTTTTAGCTATATAAGTTATATATTGTTAGCGTTATTTTAAATATCTGGAGAAATCTATTTCACTGTTCTCTCTTTCGCTTTCTTTTTCTACTGTAGCAACAATCCTTTAATGCAAGTACCAATGACTTATTACAGTAGTAGTACCAATGACTTGTTATATAAGTGAGTACAAAACAAAACATGTATATTGAAGAGGAAGGCTATTGTTATTCTTAGAACATGTGACTATGGGGTTGAAGAGGATGTCATCAGGGTTAAAAATAGTAAACATAAAACAGCACAACCTTCGCCAAACTCCATTTCAATTTAATATTTATTTGTGCTTTTAGTCTAGGATAATTATTACTTAAATCTTATAAAAATGAAGAAATATAACTAGATAAGCTTATAATGAAAATTATAAAACAATTTATCAAAAGCATCAAGGCTTCTAATGCTATAAGAAGTTTAAATAAAAATATTTTAGTTGGTTAATTTGAATGAAATCGTTGAAAATTTGGAGTAACAAACCAAAAAAAAAAAGATTTGATGTTGAATTTAATATATATATATATATATATATATATATATATATATATAACTAATGTAACATATCAATTTTAGCAGTTTAATAAAAATTAATAAAATAGATTCAGTGTATAAAGTATATTAGTACAGTCTTAGAATAGATCGGACTATAAAAGTATAACGTTTATACTAACCAACTAAAAAAGACCAATTCTAATTCTAAGCATAGACTATCCACTCACAACAACTCCCACTGAAACCTTCTATCAACTTAAAAGATGGTTCCTCATCCTCCAGAGGTACCCAACAACTACAACCACATCTGCTTCCACCGAATAGGTGATCATCGCAAAAGAAAGATAAACAACACAAGATAAAAATACAGAAGAAGGGCAAGCTAATGTAAACAAGGAATATTCATATGAAAACTTAACTCAAATTATTAAAATAATACACACATAGGAATACATATAAAAAGAGATACAATTGACACTATATTCAATTATTCAGATACATGCAATGACACCGGATCTCTTGGTGGCTTGCACCGACACCGGATCTCTTGGTGGCTTGCACCTCTGTGTGGTTCCCAAACTCTGCAAAGTTTGGCATCAAGGGGTTATCACCCAACCACTCATAAGGTAAATCCCATTCGCATATAGGACTTGATCAAGTCCAGTGACTAGCATCTCCTGCTACTCCTCACAACATAACTCACTCTACTCTATTTGAGCATTAATGATTATTAGAGCGTCAGGATACCAACCAATACTAAGTCCTCATGTCATTGCACACACTAAAATACCACAATATAGAACTTCTCATTGAAATTCCTTAAACATCATAACTTCGCATGCTCACACAATATTTCATACCAATTATCATCTTATATACCCACAATAACATTTTTATCTCAATTAATAACATTAAGGACTATAGAATCCAATTCAAGTATACACAAAAGTAACTAAAACAGTAAAAACAAGAAAACAAAATAATTGTCGCTAGACATGAAATACATCCAAATGGTGAAAACCATTTCTCTAACCATAGACATCAAAACAAAGATCCCATAAGTCAAAATAAAGATTTACGTGTCTAGGATCAACTGTCAAAATTTCAGCTTAATTCGACGGTTAACAGAGCTGGAATCTTCATTTTACCAATAAGACGCAGTGTTAAAAATTGAGTAGCGCTCAATGCTAGAAAGTGGCGCCCAACACTTATTGGCTTGTAAAGGTCAGCGCAGCGCTGCCATGTTGAAGCTCACTACTGTATCAAATATGAACAATCTCAATTTAAGGTTTTTGAGCAATCTAGACCTGTTTTATTACTCCAATTGGTACTACTACTATAGGCAGTGATCAAAAAGAGTTTTAAATTATAGTAGGTAGCAACAATTAGATCCATGATCCAACAACTCTATCTTTCTATAATACCCCCAATTCAAACAATACAATCAATTTCAATTCAATCATTTAAAATATCAACATACCACAATCACAAGCATCAATAATTCATCATAGCATATAAGATATTTCACAATCATACAAGATATGACTCACTTACTCTAAAAGTTATTAGCTTCCCTTATCTGACAAAGAGACTCTGCAGATCCAAATCGTTCAAAAAACACCAAAACACATCTAACTCCACATGATGTTCTATCTACACATAGAAACATCAGAAGAACGATCATAACCTACCATTATGATCACTGATCAATAGACTCATACTGATGATTAAAACCACACATGTAAGCGGAAGAAAACTCACATGTGACGAAAAACATAATTAAACCAAAATGAGGGCGAAAAAATCAACTTACACAAACGGAAAGACTGATTGGTCCAACTTGAAAAACTCGCTGAGAGAGGATAAATCTTATGCTCTCAATTCTTCAATCAAATGATCAGAGAGTAAGATATCCTATAGAGAAGTTAGAGAACTCTAAAAAAGTGATTTGTAGATGGTGGATGTGTTTTAAAATAATAAAACTCTTTTATAACAAATCTATTTATACTAAAACATTTTAATATTAAAATAATCGAATCTCACTATTTTTAAATTAATGTCGCTTCTAAAATATTATTTTATAAGATTTCACAACTAAAGTTTCATACATAAATTTATGAAAATTTAAAATTAAGATAAAATTTGGATTAAAAGAACATGGACCTTATCGCATGGATATGTCAATATGACATTTAATCAACTCGGAAACCATTTAAATAACCAGAAGGAATAATGAGATGGGTGTGTTGTAACATTAGGGACTATTCATATGTTTTAATAAAACAATTAAATATATTATCTTTTTAAAGACTAAATTAATAGGATACTGTTTTTATTTATATCATCAATCTCTACTCGTTTATTTATACCTTGTAAAGTCATTGTAAAATTTTATGTTGTATGAAAGTTGGTCCAGAATATAATTCTCTTAAAATTATTATAGGTTTAATAATTGTTTTAGTCCATCTTATCTTATCTTTTAATTTTAATTTCAATTTTTGCAATTTTTTTATAATTTTTTATTCTTAAAACTAAACCTAATTTTCATTAAATATTTTTTATTAAAGATCACTATAAAACGTAGAGAATACTAAAAGAAATATTTTTTCCACAACATAATGAAAAGCTGAATCTTTTTTAAGTATATTTAAAGAATTTAGTTATCTATTTCTAATTATCCTAGTCTTTCTAGTAAATTTTGTCTAATAATGAATGTAAGTGTAATAAAGCTATGACGTGACATAAATTTGTAAATAAATAATAACAAAGATAAAACATTAAAATAAAAATATAACTATATTTAATACGTTATATTTCTTAATTTTATTTTAAATAGTTTGTACACGGACTAAAACTATAATAGAACAGCATCAAATATGTGAATAAACTTAAATGGTTTTGTAGAAATGCTAATCAATAATTTTGAATTCGAGTTTTAAATACACCATATTATACTATTGAAAAGGGAAATTTTGCGACCTATTAATAGGCGAGCTGAATCCCTGAAAACAAAGCTTCTTTTTTTTTGGTCTATAAGATGATTTTAAATTGAAAAAGAAAAAAATCGTGGATCGAAGATTAGGACTGAAGAGGACCAAGAGAAGAGGGTTTGTTTAAGCGACAAATCGTTGAATTGAACCTCGATTCCGCCCTCAAGCCGAAAGCGGAGCGGGTTCATCAACGATGGACGAGGTCGGAGCATCAATTAGAGCCGCCATATCGCGGTGGGAGCTGGCGGTTTGGCGGCAGTACCAGCACGTGCTAGACAAGTGGACGCCACACGTGGGGCGACGGTGGGTTGGGTTGGTGGTGGTGGCGCTGATATACGCGCTGCGCGTTTACTTTGTGGAAGGGTTCTACTTAGTGTCGTACGGTTTGGGAATATACATCCTCAACCTTCTGATCGGGTTCCTCTCCCCTCAGGTGGACCCCGAGATTCTTGATGCCGAGGGCCCCACCCTCCCCTCCTCCGCTAACGACGAGTTTCGTCCCTTCGTTCGCCGCCTCCCGGAGTTCAAGTTCTGGTACGCTATATGCTTCCCAATTACTATTAATTCAATTCACGATCATCATTAATCAACTAATTTCACTTCATCTTGTTCTGATCGATCATAGTAACCACAGAACACAAATTTCACGGCACAACAAAGCGTGTATTGTGTTCTGTTCAGGTTCTATTTGCGAGGTTACTGTTCTTGTGTTATTTATAGGGTTGTGTGTGCTGCGTGTTTCTTTTTTTTTTAGAGAAAACAACAGTTGGCAACCGCAGTAATAACTGAAATGTCACAATTTGGGGGTTCTTTGCACTTAGCAGCGTTATTGTACTTGTTCTGTAGAATTGAGGATTGTGATGAAATGGCAACTCTTGTTACAATCGCAATTTACAATCTCGGCTGCATTTCTTTTATGTAATTTTAGTAATATCTGGAATTACATTCTCAAGAATGTTAAACCTAAAAAATACAAAATGTTATTGATAAAGAATTAAAAATCAGAAGAGAAAAAAGAAAATGCAAGAATAAAGCTGTATGGAAATCTTAGTTATTGTGAAAAATGAAGTTCTGTTCGGATATAAGACACTCTTTTATTATACAATTTTTTTTTTCGCCTTCATATCTCTGGGAATGACCTTCCTATTTTCCGAAAATGAAAAAAAGTGAAACAAAATGTTATAATTTGTTTAACAGTTGTTGGTGTGTTCTACTCTAGTTTCCATGTGTCACTGACTGTGTGGCTTGGGGATGACACTGGTGCTGCTGCTTTGCCGAGGTTGGGTGAAGGAGTGGTGAGTGGTGACCACATGTAAAAATTTTGACACTCGAAGTTGATGAATTAATAGAATAATGACTAATTAAGGGAAACATAAAGAACAGACATATGAAACGAGCAAATGGATTGACCGGCCAGTTCTGATAAAAATGTGGATGTTCATGTTCATTCCCACAAATAATGAATTGTTAGGAAACGCAGACATCATGAATCAGCATTGCATTTTATGTGTTGTTGTGCTAAGTTACAGAAGTTCTTGGATATGCGGTCTGTATCTTCATGCTTTTACCTTCAGTATTTTGACATTAAGATGTTGTTTCTGCTGAATGTAAACAGGTACTCAATCACAAAGGCGTTTTGTGTTGCGTTTGTGATGACTTTCTTTAGTGCGTTTGATGTTCCTGTGTTCTGGCCAATACTCCTCTTCTACTGGGTGGTCCTATTCACGCTTACAATGAGGAGACAGATATCTCACATGATTAAGTACAAATATCTACCCTTCTCATCTGGAAAACAGGTAAATTAACATTTTCATTCGGCAAAATATCGTCATAACCGTTTTATGGCTTTGTCCATTATTGTGTTTTACATGAATCCAGTTTCGGTTCTAATGGTAAAGGCTTTTTTCTTTTTTTTCTTAAACTTGTAGCGTTATGATGGAAAGAGAGCATCACCTGAAAGCCCAAGCGTTTCAGAGGGCTGAACTTTTCAGGTTAATTGAACTATATTTGCTTAAATTAGGTAACAGATCAACGTGTTCTTGATATTATTGCTGTATATATTTTGGACAGCTAGATCAATCTGGGGATGTGATGGGAAGTTGAAGAAAGTTGCTCTAAGAGTCTTGTGTGGACCAGGGGATGTCCGATTCCCATTTGAGCAAATTGTTTGGACTTTAGGCGTATTGGATACTTTTACACCCTAGTAAAAGATCCAATTTAGGAAAATATAATTGGAGTTTCGGATGACTCTTTCTTTACTCAATTCCCTTTTCTTTGTTTTGTATCTCTATATAGGTGGGCAAATGCCTCTGGTTCCTGAATTAATCGTCAAATAACTGGTTTTGTTTTGTATTTCTTCCAATGCCATTATACCGAGTTATCTTTTTATACCTGCGTATATATGTTTGCATTTTTAATCAAGGTAATTTTTATTAACTCTAATTTTTGGAAATAAGCTCATCAATAGGAAAATTAAATAAAATAGGACTATTAGGCCAATTAGTCTTGGGTCCCTATAACCCAATTAAAATGAATGATTTGCATGTGCGTGTCTCCATGAGAGATTCCTCTAGCTACGCCTTTACATAGTTCACCATCTTTACAAGTGAGACAAATGAAAGTTAGAGCAGAGAGAAATCTTTCATGCATTATTTCTCCTTAGTGTGCCTAAAAGGACAAACTAACATAAAGTAGTGTTATGGGGGCTATGCATTATATCCTATTTCTTATCCACATGAGTAATATAATCCCACCATATAAAACTTTTAGCAAATAAGGTGTTTGAGTAACGGTGATTAAGAAAACTTCTCACAGTTAGCGGCCTTGGCTAATGGGGGCCATTGAAGATGTACCAAGGATGTTGACTGATGCCAAATTTGTAATGCCAATCTTTAACCCACCTAAGCTTTTCTCAATTATTGTTAGGACTCGAGATTGATGACTGTGTTTTCCTTTTGCTTCTCATGTTATGAACCTGTGAACATTGTAGATATTTTGATTTATGGATTACTTTATTAGTTTCATTTCGTGTTATTTTGCATTACTACTCACGGCGACATTCGCATAACTATAATTTTTGGAAAGAATTTGTATTGTCTTTTCTTATTATATTTTTACTTGTTCTCATTTCATTTCAAATAAAGCAGAAGAGTGACAACAAATGAGTAAGGCAAAACCTGGCATCCAACACCATGTACACCCATCTTCCTATCCCCGTTTTATTTTGGATGGACATTTCAATGGATTTTGTGCTTGGACTAGACCAGTCAAAAATAGGTCACCTACTTCGGTCCATTACAGGTTTGCTACTTAGTGAGTCAATCCAATCTGACTTACGAACTCAAAAAATTTGAATCCAGTCCAATCCACCATAGATTAGTGGGTTAAATGGGTTGACACAATTACAAAAAAAAAAGTACAATTGTTTTCTTTCTATCTTTACAATATTAATTGGTAAAACATTTTGATAAAGCTACAAGAAGACTATTAAACTTTCTTCTACATTAATTTTGAAAAGGCACGAAGTACATTGCGTACCAAAATTACTTGATTTTTATGTAGCATGTTAATACAAAAAGTTAGGTTTCCTGTACTTTCAAATAATAGAGAGGATTGCACACGAAATTATATTCGAAAAGAAATAATGAGACGCAGGAAGTAAAGAAGTAGGTGTAGGAAAAAGGATCCAATTAGTGAGATGTTTCTTTTTTCTCTTTTATCTGGGTTGGTGTATCAATTTTGCTCATTATAAGTTCAACATGGATGAGTCGGGTTCATAGTGAGTCACATTGATGTTTTATTCGTGGTAAGACGGGTTGACTCACGAATTTTAACCCATTTTGGTAGTTCTAGCTTGGATCCCCAAAGGACAATCAGAGGAAAGACCTTTGTGGTAGTGTATCAATTTTCAAAGATGACTCATTTAATGCCATAAAGTGTACAAAGTGAATGATGCATGCTGAAATTTTAAATATCCTCTTTAGGGAAGTAATGATATTGCATGGCATCCTAAAATCATTGGGGATATTTTTGATTTCTTTTTGTATCTCCAAAATTTCTTCTGTACCCTCAAAAAAATTTTAAATTTCAAAAATACCTTCTAACCATTTTTGGATGTCGACTTTTGGTAAAGATACTTTTGAACAACACATCTGGTGAAGAGTTTGGACTTCTAGATATCAACAAAATATATACCAGAAGTTGACTTTTGAATATATATATATATATATATATATATATATATATATATATATTTTTTTTTTTCTATAAATTTTAAGTTTAGTTTATTTTTAATTTAATTTTTTCTAATTTTATTTATTTTTTAACATATTATATTAAAAAAATTTAAATAAACAAAATAAATATAGGAAAAGAAAAAAACAAAAAGAAATAATTAAAATTAGAAAATTAAACTTTAATAAAAAAATAAAAAAGTTAATATATATATATATAAATTATATATATATACATACATATATATATATATATACATACATATATATATATATATAAATTATATAAATATATTAATTACATAATTACTTAAAAACAAATAAAATTACAAAACAATTTAAATTAAAACATAATTAAATTTTAAATAAAAAGATAAGAAAAATACAATATGCATATATTCGGAAGTCTTTATATATTTTGGAATTTGAAATTTTTTCGAGGTGCGGCAAAAATGTTGTAGGTGCAGGAAGAAATCTCTCTATTGCTTCCACAAAAACTCAAAGTTCTTTGACCACTTTTAAAAGATTGTGTGGGGAAGGTTGCCGCACAAATTGTTTCGGGCTTTCTTTCTGCAGCTCCAACATTTTTTTTCACCTCTATGTTTTTTTTAAATTTCAAAAATATCTTTAACCATTTGAACAAAGTTACGTAAATCACATTTTTAAAATTATTTCTTGATATCGACATTCTGGATATCGATTTCCGAAGAAGAATACGATTTTAATATTTGTTGAATTATGTTTAATTCTATAAAAGTTTATTTTCAATAATTATTGTTGTTTTGTATTTTAATAAATATTTGATTATGTTTAATTCTTATATCTGTTTTATATTTTAATATTTTAATATATTTTAATTTTTTTAATCTTATTTTAATAAATAATATATTTTTAATATTAAAAACAGAATTAATTACTATAATACTTTAATATTTATTAAATTATGTTTAATTCTATAAAAGGTTAATATAACTTTTATTATAGCTTTATATTTTAATATATTTTTTATTATTTGTAATTTTGATTTAATAAGTAATGTGTTTTTAAGATATTATTTATTTTAATATTAAAAACAAAATTAACTATTATAATACTTTTAATACTTGTTGGATTATGTTTAATCATATAAAAGTTTAACTTCAACAACTATTATATTAATACACATTAGTTGAGTCCAATAATATATATTAGACGAATCTAGTAATATATTTTAGACGAGTTTGTCGACACACAAATTAGACGACTCTACTAAAATAGATTAGACAAGTTTCTTCATTTAGTGATGAGACGAGTCTGACAATACTTATTAGACGACCCCGTACATACACAGATTAGTTGAGTCTATTAGTACACATTAGATGATTGTGACCATTCACTGATTGCACGAGTCTTGTAATGTACATTAGACAACTATATTCATACATTGATTAGTGGAGTATAGCAAGAAAAACAAATTACATGAATCATTTCATACATTAATTAGAAGAGTTTAGGAATGGACATTACACAACTTTGTTCATACACTAATTAGATAAGTTTAGCAACACACATTGATGTACATACACTAATTAGACGACTTTTATAATATATATTAAACAAGTTTGTTCATACACTAATTAATCAAGTATAACAAAAAACACTAAACAAATGGAAATGCGGGTTGGATTAGCCTCATTAGGCTTGCCTCGCGAAAATGTGGGTCGACTAGCCTACAATGCTTTGAAAATGTAGGTTTAATAGTCTAGGACACTTCACATAAGTCCTAGTCCCCAGGCTAACTCTTTCTTTTTCAATTTCTTGGATAAATCTTTAAATGTCCTATGAATTGAAAAACTTCAACACAATCATAAAATTAAACAAAAACTTTAGAGAACAAAATTATAAATTAATAATTACAATATTCGTAATTTGACATGCATGATGAATTCTTGAGATTTTAGCATCATAAATACATGACATTGGTGTTTTATACTCATATAAGAATTTTAGAAAGTTTAGAAGGAAAGTAATCAACATACACAAGAGCAAGTATTTTTTTTTTTATCTGATAGACCTTAATTCTTAGCCATCTGACGTTTTTTGTGAGTGGGTTTGTGCTGCTTGTCCTAAGTCTAAGCATGATTGATAGTATCTCTATATTATCTAAGTTGTTTATATGTATTATATTTGTTGATGTTCTAAAATATGGTTATATGTTTTATATACACTTCATTAATTGTCAAAGATAGTGTATCTAGTTCAGTGGTGTTGTGGAAGATAAATTGTTCATATATATGACTAGAGAGTCTTACATTAAACGTTAGACGAGTCAGTTCACATACCGATTAAATGAATATAGTAAAAAATATTAGATGAGTATAGAAAAATACATTAGAGGAGTCTTCCATACACTGAGTAGACAAGTCTCCATATACTAATTAAATGAGTATGTCATTATGCAATCCAACCTTTTTTACTTTTAGAAAATTTACATTTACATTTCTTTGCATAGAATAATATTTCTATTTTTAAATCTTCTCTAATCTTTATATTTTTTTATCATCTAACTTTTTGTATTTTTAGATTATTTACTTTTTACATTTATCTGAATTGTTTAATATTATATTTATTTATCATTTTTTCCTGTCTCTCAATCTCTTATTGCACAATGATAAGTAATTAGGGGTTGCGCCGCGATATTTTCCCTCTTAGTAGCATCAAGCATGAGCCATGAAGTGCTAGATTTAGAGAATTTCTAAGATTGGACTGGGTCGTTAATATTGAAGAACAAATGTATAAGGTTCATGGCAAACAGTGAATATCCATATAAAAAATATAACTAGAACATTAATATCATTAAGGATTTCAGATTAAACATTCAAATGGAATAACAAGTGAAAACCAGTACAAATTGATAATCAGGTTGAGTTTTAACCTGAAGAAATCTATGTACAAGAATAGCCCCAACAGGCATTTCCAATAGCAGCATATAAAGATAACAGAAACATCACTTTTGTTGCAACTTTAGAACTTGTTCCTCTTCAAAGGATCCAATTCCACAATAATGATGAGTTAGTTCAAGCACTGCTGATAGAGACCTCATTGCTTTCATAACCTGAACTAGGAACTGCAGAGTTTAGACCATACTTAACAGGGTACGAAGCTTCCATTGCAATTCCACACTTCCCTGTGGAGCTCCTTCTCACGTTGCGCTCCATCTTGAAATACCCATCTTCACCCCACCCAGTGCCCCATGAATTCCTCACCAGCCAGTAATCAACACCGTTTTCAGTCCCATATCCAACAACCACCACACCATGATCTAAATTTGTTCCACATTTACCAGTAAACACACCCTGCAAAAAAAAATAAAAAATCACAAAATTTTAACCTTGTACATTTGACAACCATACATTGTTGCATGTTGTGAAATAGTTCCCTGTCTCAAGCTTATACCAATTTAAGAACATAGTCTCAAAGGCAAATCAATGCAGTGATCACAGTGTAACATTTTATAGAGTATACTTACAGACTGATAAAGTTGCAAAGCCCTGCCAGAGGCTTCAATTGCAACGCTTATGGGTTGATGAGAAACAGCTTTCTTTAAGGCATTCTCGTCATATGCTGGAACATCCTCGTAATCATCGATTTGCACTACCTTGGCCTTTTTCTGTAGCAGTATAAATGAATCAAAATCATTAGAAAAATCAATTATTTGAGTTGAATATATGATGCAGGGGTTTAGAAAGAATGGTATAGTGACCTTAGTTGGATCACAAGTTCCATCATGGCCCTTGTATGGATAATCTTCTTCTGTGTCTATGCCACCATTTTTAATGATGAATTGGAATGCGTAGTCCATGAGGCCACCATTGCATCCTTCGTTATACTCTCTGTCACAGTCCACAAGCTCTTGTTCTGACAGTGACACAAACTTCCCTGTCACTATGTTATTTATAGCTTCCACAGAAGCCACTGTTGAGAACGCCCAACAACTTCCTGCGTCATTCATGTACACACCACAAAATATATTAATAAACCCAATTTTAATAGGACATACTCTCTGTAATTACTATTAAAGATAAGTTTAGTATTTAGCTTATAGAATAAGTAAAGAAATAACAAATATAAAATTATTCATGAATAAATAAATAAACAGAATCCAACAGCCCTGTACCCACGCAACGTCCAGAAACTTGCATTTCGTAACATAACATTATTCTGAAGGAAATAGCTTTAAACGTCAGAATTCAATAAGTACGACCACTAACACATTATTATTTTTTTCATAAGAAAATATCAAACCGTGGCAAAACCGTTAACGAAAATAGAAACACATAAAATTCTATTCACAGATTAAATTAAAATATTTTAATTTAACGTTGGTTTAACTTTATTATCTTTAAAAAAAAATACCCCACTTGTATTTTCTTTTATTTTTCAGTTTAGATTTTAAAATTTAATAATACGCCTCCTTTTCAGTTTAGATTCTTCACAATCTAGCCAAATTTCAAAAACAAATCCACAGTCAAGTTCGTTATTAATAATGAGAAAAATATAAAAAACTCAAGTATATTATTATTATTATTCCCAAAACATATTATAAACGAATACTTAATTGTTACGTAACCATAGCCAGATAAAAAAAAAACAAAGCTGTTACAGTTAACTCAGAACAGTTCTTAACAAACGTTATCTTTACCAAATGAAAAGGCGAAAAGATTAAAA
>Ga0214543_1009688_pt1 | contig 14795 bp, 8 predicted proteins | sample CNSS2metaG_FD_160094 | JGI IMG/M metagenome (GOLD analysis project Ga0214543, IMG submission 160094) | Root nodule microbial communities from cowpea collected in UCLA plant growth center, Los Angeles, California, USA - CNSS2 | ecosystem: Host-associated > Plants > Roots > Nodule | place: USA...
TACCTGTTACCCGGTGGGGATGGGGATGGGTCAAAAGTTGTATACCCGTTGGGTTTGGGGATGGGGATGGGGATGAATTTTTATTATGGAGATGGGGATGGGATCATGATACCCGTACCCGCCCCGCTCCGTTGCCATCCCTAATTAGAAACCTTAAAAATTATCTAAATGCTATTATTCCCAACATATTTATTTATTAGACGTTCATGCCAAATGTTAACCTTTAGGAATTTAGTTTAGAAATTATAAATAGTTTTTTTATTGAGATGCATTAAAAATGTTTCGATATAATTTTTAATACATTTTTCATTGCTTTTTCGATATAATTTTTAATACATTTTTCATTGCTTTAAAGTGGATGGTGTATATTAGGAATGTTAAAAAAATCCGTATCCGCGAGTATTCGCGGATAAAACTCGCAACAAATAATGAAAATGGATACTCATGGATAATGGATACGGGTATTTTTTATACCCGCATGTTAACGAGACGGGTAGGTGTATCATAGTATCCGTACCCATGGATACTCGTACCCGTTATACTTTAATTAAAATTAAAAAAAATTAATGGTTAAAATTTTTTATTAGATATTAATTTTTTCTTTTTGTAAATACCCGTGGATACCTGTGGATATCCGTGGATATTAAAAAAATATGTGAGCGCATAACAAATTTCCATATGGATACATGTCAAATATTTATCCAAGTAGGATACGAGGGAACTACTATCTGTATCTTAACTGTCCCGTTTATCCTTAGTGATTATAAAAATTATGTGTTCAATTCAATTTTTTTTATGGTTTTTTCGTTCAAAATATGACTGACCGAAAATTAATGTAATTATTTTTGTATCAAATACAAAAAGTAAAGTATGTATTTGAATATTAAATATAAAATATTTATAAATAATCATATGTAAATTTATAATTACAGATTTATAAAAGTACTTAATTTATAATGATAATTTAAGTAGTTTTTTATTTGATATATGACATTATAATAATTATGTGATGATGAATCAAACTTAAACTCACTCTTAATAATTAATATCTACACACAATCCTTAATTTTGTCACAAAATTCAATTCAAATTAATGTAAAAATTAACAACAACAATAAGAAAAACACCACAATGAACAACAATAAAAATTATCAACATTACCAATAATAATAATAATAATATAAACAATAATAACAACTACTACATAACCGATTTGTCTTGCAATGATGTTGTTCCTACGCTTGTGGAGAACTAGTTCCTGAAAATACTCTGATGTCCAAATCAATAATAAAAAAATATATAATATTTTTAGTGATAGTAGAAAGATTAAGATCCACTTAACCTCACCTATATATACTTGACTCTTATTAATTACAAGTAGGAACATTTAAATTCCTTTATAAATGCAAATGAATATTTTATTGTAATTGTTGTAATGGTAACTTTGTTAATTACTATATAGTCGAAGCTACCAGATTTCTGCTCAATATGTTCTCGTCTTGTATATTTGGTTTCATATATTGTATTTCTTCCTTGTGTAATAGACTTGACTATAGCAGTCACATGATCGAGATATATTTGTCTCTCTAACAAGTCACATGATCGAAATGTAATGTAGAATTTCAAGAACCCTATGTTCGTCCGGTTAGTTTAATTATGATGTATTTCAATCCTATACTATACATTATCTTTATTTAATATTTTGTTATATTTTCCATAGTAATTCTCATCACTCTATTTATATTTTCTCTAATTTTTTTCCTTAAAAAATCTTGAATAGTAGCTAAAATATTCATTTACCTATGAAAATGATCTCAAATGGAAGACTCATTTTAAAACTGGAACCTTATGAAAAAAGGTCTTTTTGAGATATGTTTATGTAACAGGAAAGGGCCTTAATTATTTTTATAGATCATGAGTCTTAAACAAAATACTATTTTAGTCTTGCAAAGACTATGCTTACATTGAAGGCGAGTCTTACAAAGTATTTGTATTATATAAAATTTTCAAGAACATGAAACCACATAAAGTAAAATAATAGAACTTTATGACATGACTCCTTAGAGAATCTAACTTTTTTTTTCTTTCTTATAACTCTAATTTCTTTGTATACAACTGGATTCATTTTCTTCTCCTTCTAACACTTTCCCAAGCTTTAAACACATTCTATGTATACATTTTTTCCATTCCACCACAAGCTATATATACGATCCAGAACCCAAATAATCTATGCGTAATTTCAGCAACATCGCAACGAAACTGCTGTTACTCCAAAAAGAATATTTTTAACTGCTACTCTTGTTAGTATTATTATTTTGACACTAACAATTTTTCTCACATTAGGTAGTTAATTCTGTTTTAAACAGAGGAACATGAATATGTGTGCTTGGGTATCGGATGTTCCGCGTCAATTAGAGATAAGACAATTTCATAATATATAAGCGGTGTGTAAATTTTATTTTACAAGTCAATTTTATAAATGTTGATTTAAATTTAAAATTCACTTTTATCGTGATATCAAAGTACAAAATGTATATACCTTATCATGAGATAAATCTCTTTCTAACCTGTGTTTTAAACTTTTGCATTCAGAACTAGTATGTAGAACCAAACCTCGGAGGCTGAGACAACTTCTTCAATGTCCATATTCACGAGTTTTATAGTTTTGCCAAGTTCTGCTCGTGAAGCAATGGCCCACGTTGTTTTGTTTATTAAAGAAAATTGTTGTTTGTTGATAACTGTGGTTGGTCGTGTGGACCATTTGCCTTTTATTTATACTTTGATGTCATCATCAAGTTTTAATTTTCAATAAATGCAAAACCAAAAGTTGTGGTGGGTACAGTGGATACATATTAGATGAAACCAGTGAGTTTAGAAGAGACAAAAGGAAGAGATATAAAATTTATGAATGATGAGATGTTATATCATAAGAGTAAGTTTTTAATTGTTAAATTGAACAAAGAATTAGTAAGCTTAATCGTTACGCAAAATTGCCAAGTAGGGTTTCAACTTTAGCCCCACTTCCAACAAAAAAGTGAAGAAAGAAAAAAGTGTGTTTGAGAAAAGAAAATGGAGCATAGATGTCAGTGGGAAGAACTTTGCATCATTGTTATGTTCGCCACATGACTTTGTGGATATAGTCATTACTTTACCTCAATAATGTATTTTATGTACGGCTATTCCCACAGTGTATAATTATATATTACTCAAGTAGATTTATTTATAAATTATCAAGTCCTATGATAAAGTTTTAATAAAATTTCAATTTGTCAATGTATTTGTGATGATGACCATTGTTGAAAAGAATAGCCAAGTGATTTATTTATTTATTTTATATTATGTGGAATTTTTTGAAGAATGGATACGTATTGCAGTGATATTGCTATACAAGGTTTGTTAAATGAGTTTGAAATTTGTTTTTTCAGGATTCTCTCTTTAATATAAGAGATTATCAACATAATCACGCATTAATAAAATTATTAACTTAGTTGATTTTTTTCTAAATTATTAATGTATCAGATTAAAGTTCATGAATTTTTTTATTGGAATTTAAAATGTAAAACATAAATACTTATAATATTTCATAGAAATAAACAAGTAAAACATATTTTAAATTATGTATAAGTCGCGAAATGCCTTAGTTTTTTCTTTTTTTTTTCTGGAAATGTCCAATTGTAAGAGTGGGAGGTTAGTTGAAATTGAGGTTGAAAAAACTAATGTTAAAAAATATACAATGATTTTATTGTGTTTTGATAGAAAATTTACCATTTTAAGAAGATTATAATATATTAAATTCAAACATTTTTTATCTTAAATTATTATTTTTTAACTATTTTGCTTGAATAACATAGTTCAAATTTATTAAATGTTATTTTTTATTGTTTAGATTTAATTACTTCCAAATATGAGAAATATTTTGCTAGTAGATAAAATTTAATAACTCAAAAATAGCATTTGGTGATAGTTTAGTTGACGTTGGTCCATGTTGTATTTTATAGACAAAATCCTCAAGTATTTTTCTGTTGAAGTTCAAAAAAGTTTTTTTTAGTTATTTTTTACATTGATTTAAGTTTTTTTTTTTTTTTTGTGGGGATTGTTAGACAAAATAATGCTGATGTTATTTTTTAACGTTGGTTGAGCAAATCCCGACTCTCATACATAGATGACAAAAAATAACTAATTTATATTATCCAAAATTTAGCTTTAATCGACACCGTCTAAGAACATAAATCCAACTAACGTGAATTGAAACAATCATTATTGATGTTTTAAACAAAATATTATTATGGTTGATTAAGAAAGCTTTCATTAATGTTGTCAAAGGTTAATTAAAAATTAATACAATCAATTTCAATAATATATATAAAAAAAAACCTGCTGTGAGTAAAAGTTGAAAAGATTATGTTGAATTGAGATACTATACGTTCCAACTAAGTTTGAAATGAAAAAAAAAATATAAAAAATAAATAAATGGACGTATAATATTTCAAGTGATCAAATTATTAAAAATTTATAAGACTTAAGTTTAAAAAGTATTCACACAGTGTATTTTATCATAAAATATATCAATTAGTCAAATTGTTAATAGCTTTACTTGTTCAATTGTATGAGTTGGTAGTTTTAACAGCTGTGAGTAAAATATTTCAATTAATCAAAATTATCCTATATATATATATATATTACAATCTGACCAAGTCAACTCACCTATACATCATTTTGTACGAAAATTGTAGAAACTGGATAAGAATAAAAAATTTGGACAAAACCATTTCATTCCATCTTTTCTTCCAGAATGGGACTCTTCTGCAAATGGATGATGCGCCAGTCAACAACAATTATACATGTCTATTAATCAGTTTTTAAGTTACCGTTTTCTCAAATAAATACTTATAAACCAAATAATTCACTAAACATGGCAAGTCGTGTCAAGTAATATTGAACATCTAATAATATTGGCCAAATTCATTATTTTTTTTCAGAAAACTTAATTCATACATTTCTTTTACAAAATAAAAGAAATACTTAATGATCATTTTAAAACTATTTATTTATATTGATAATAATTAATTCTGGTATTATCTGAGGTTTCCTGGACTGAGGGCATAATTTGATACGTGTCTTCTTCCCATGGATGTGGTGAATGCCATATAAACGTTACAGAAACAGAAAAGCAATATATATCTAAAAATTGATGTGATGATATATTCTATGATGCCTATTCTATCCATCTTTGAATATGATTAGGGAGCAGACAATCAAAACCCCCAGGAATGCCCCACGTACCAGACACACGCTATCATCGTCTGCACCCGATCATACACATACTTCACTCGCCATTATTCCTGCCACCACCACGTTTCATCCAAACACACTCACACATAACATACACCAAACAAATGAAGAATGAGTCCAAGCAAGCACTCATTTATTTCATCGAGAGTCTTTCACTTAAGCACCGACACTTTTGCCTCCTACAGTACATTGACACGTGGACCTAGCCTCAAAGCAAGCCGGGTTGCACGGACTTCCCATGCACCCACCGGTAACTCCTTCTGTTTCACCCAAAACCTCACTCACCTTAATTCCCTTCATTAAAAAAAAAAAAAACACTTCGAATTCCAGCTGGCACTTAACCGCAACCCGAGACTGAGGATGCAGTAACGGTCCCCAAATCCAGCTGTATCCAACACTCACCTGGCGCACGACCGCTATCTTACGCCGGAACACAACATGATGAACACTCTCACTCTTTCACTCAATTTCTTAACAGAGAAATAGAGATAACAAAACAATGGAGGATCTAAGCAGGTGAAATTTATTTTTATTTTATTATAATTTTTTTAACAATAAATAAAAGCGAATCGGATGTACAAGAACTAGAATATAGAATGGAGGTAAGAGAACGATTACGGAAGGAAGGGAGGCGAGAAGCTAGCACGTGACTGAGCTTAATAATCGGCGAGTTTTCGGTGAGAACGTGATTTCGGAATCTGCTGCAAAGTTCGGATCGCCAAAACGTCGCTTCGTTTTACATCCATATAATGTCCAATGTCGCCGCCGATCTTGTCGGGCAAATCTAGAAACAGATCAAAAAAATGCATGAATAAAAAACAATTTCAAAATTAAAAAAAAAAATCTCGAAATGCATTGCGTTTGTTTACCTAGATGATGCGACGGCGAGCGGTTGAATCTGGAAAAATGATTCAAGTCTGACAGGAGGAGGAATATATGTGAATGATTTTGAAATTGAGAAATTGAAGTATGTAATATATTATATGTAATAGAGGAGTGATGGAGCACCTGATGGAGAGGGAGCGTGGGAGAAGAGGTAGAGGATGAAGAAGCACAGGAGAGTGAGGACAGGAATGAAGTGAACGAACTTGTGCGGTGATGGAGGCGGCGAGGAGAGACGGTGAGGTTTGGGAGCATCGTCTTCGTCGGAGAGGAGCGTCTCTAGTTTGGGGAGTTTGGGTGATGGTGAACCCAGGGATTGTCTCTGCATCGTGGCTGCTACAGACAACGAGAATGAGATAGAGACACCGCGAGAGAGAGATAGAGAGTGTGTGTTTGTTGTCCACTGAATTTTATTTTCAAGCTTTTCTTTTCTTTTATTGTTATTTTATTTTATTTTATTATATTATTTTTTTAATGCTTAGTTGCTTGTCTTTTTTCTAGTTGTGTTTCCTTTTCCTTTACTCATCTCTTTGTTTTGGCCTTTTCAGCTTGGGATGCTATTTTGGTTCTCCCACGTCTTTGCGCTAGGATAAATCAAATTAAATTATAATTCGATGTAAAGTAATTTTAATATTTTAGTTTTAATACTATCTAACAAAATGTATTTAATGATCTTCTCCTTCATGTTAAAATAAATTTGATTTGATTTTATGAGTTTGTTGGATTTTGGTAAATAATGTGTTGCCATAATCACTTATCCATAGGAAAATCAAAATATAATAATAGCATTTACTTTATTTTTATAACATTAGATTATATTAGATACGTTTATTTCTATTTTAAGTTGTTTTAAGTTTGTGGCATGAGAGCACGGTAAAGAAATTATTGGTAATAAATGCCAGTGGATTTTTTCCATTTTCTGTTTGCCTCTTTGATGATATAAGGGTACAATTATACGACCTTTGGAGAAACAAGAGACAATTAGGTTTATTTGTTACAGTCAAGCCTAAAAAAGCGAAACACGAAAGACACGATGCGATCGGATCAGCGAAGAGAACCCAAATAGGCTTGACCCACACACAGCCCAATATAAACTAGGCTTGGCTATTTCTACTTCTTATTTTGCTAAGCTTCTACGCCACATAATTCTTGTACATTTGTTTAAATAATTCTGACAGCAAAATGCTACTATTTAGAAAAATACTCAAAAAAAATGTCTCCATTGCGTTAAGAGTGAGTGCATGAATCAATACAAAACTGAAACATGTGTTCAAATACTTTATTGTGAAATTCTTAATTTTAATAATTTATTTACAGAACACACGTGTATAATTTTAAAAAATTTAGGTCCTGTATACAGAAACCACTAATTATAGTCCTTAAATGTATGCTTTCAAGTTTATTTTAGTCTTTTACAAATTTTTAAACACATCATTGTTACCTTCAAATGACAGGACTTCATATTAAATATTGTCGAATCTTATGGATAGAAGATGTTAATAATAAATATAGAGAACTACTAAGATTGCACAAACGATAAGTGGTTTTATTTTAAATGCTTACATTATTCACATGCTAGTAGATCATTATGGTCTTTTCTCATTAAAAAAATAAATAAATGACCGAAATTACAGTGGTAAAGGAATGTTTCAAATTACATAAATTTATTTGGATATTTTATTTATATAGAATTATATCAATTATTCATGCATATATGTGTATAATGATGTATTTATCCTGAGCAAACAAAGATTTCCCAAATATAAACTAAAAACAAACGGGTCCAAAAACGATAGTAAAAAATGGCCAAAGCTAAAGAGAAAAAAATAATCAAACAAAAAATCAATCACTCCCGTAGAGGTGCAGAAAGAAGCCATGGGGTGTGCAAAGTAATTTCCAAAACTTAATATTTATGTTAATTGGGTTTAACTAGAAAGTTGGAAGGCCCATATGAAGAAGGTCGTACAGTTGAGAGGTGGAAAGGAAAATGGAAGGGGGGAGGAAGAGGAGGGGTAATGGAAAACGCAAGAACGAGCGTCACCAAGAGAAAATTCTGGAAGTCCCAATGAGAAGGGGAACAGAATCTTGGGCGGCAAGAGGAAAAGAAATTGTCAAGATTAGTGTTCCAGAACATTAGAAAGTCGAAAGAGAGGAAGAAAGTTGCAGAGAGAGGAGTTTCAATGGTGCTATGGGAGATAACGCTCGGAACCGCGTATTTCTTGGGTCTCAAGCGAACATACAGGCTCGCTCTCAGGATTCAACGCAGGATCGTAAGCCCTAAGTACCCTAAACTTCGCCAATTTCTTCACAGGTTCGTTCCTCTCTTCGATTCCCAATGCTGATCTTACTCTTATCTACCTGTAGGCAATAATAGTGTTTTGATTTATTTTTTTTGCACAAAAAAGAAGAGATCAACCGCAGCGAAATCATGTTCAACATTGCAATAAATGACTTTTTTCGTTGTGATATTTGTAAATTAAAGTGATTTTGTGAGGATTGCTAGCTTTTAGAAAATGCTTTGTGATTGTGACCTCCAGATCCAGTGTTCTAAAGGATAATCATTAATCGATGATCAATCAATTGCTTTTAGCTGATAAAAAAAATAATTAAGCGTAGATTCCATCATGAAATTACGGATATATGTTAGGGACTTACGTTTCTCTACGGTGTTTTCCAGACGGACCCGTGGCGTGTTTGATGTAGCAATCAAAGTGCATCAGAACATTCAATACAGGGACATAGAAGTAGGTAGGAATTTCGGGAACTTTATATTGCGGTGGCTGGATCGAATGAAACCATCGGCGCAGATTCGTGGTCCACGACCTTCGAATGGTGTTAGGCCCACAGAAAGCATTGGAAAGCATGCCGCAGGAGGTAGCAGTTCCAATCACAAAGGTTCGGGGACGTTGAGGAGGAACTCTGATAGGAATTTGTTTACCTCAGCAAGGTGGGTGCCTTCTCCAACAGTTCCGAGAGTGATGCGACGGCCAAATCCTCCTGGGACTACCATCCATGACAGGCACTTTAGCGTTTCTACGCCTCAAATTGTGGCATCAAATTATAGAGTAAATTTGTCAGGGGGTGTTGTTAGGAAGGACATTATGCAGTGGATGCTGCATAACTAGCTAGCCCTTTTGGAAAATGATGGTGGTGGCGTACGCAAATTTGTTGTCTCTTTGTATTCTGTATAGTTCATCAGACTTCCTTTTGGATAACCAGCGGTTAAGAGATTGTTTTTGTTTTTTATTAAAAGAACTAGTTGTTAATACAGTGGATAATTTTCGTGTTGAATGAATAATGATAAGGAGATTTGCTGTTCTTTAGTTTGTTTTTCCCAGCAAATTTGGTTTGTGCTACTTGTAGTCTGATTTTCTCCATACGTCGACTGGTTAGGCATACCGTGTTTATGCAATATAGGTAGCATAATATGTTATTCGATCGAGTTTATATGATATTGTAATGAATTCTTCATTGGAAGTGAAATTCACTTCTTACTGTTAGAGAAAGAGGTGAGAATCAGAGGAGAGAACTCAAATTCTTTGCTTGAGAATGTCAAGTAAAGTAAGGTATTTATGGGTGCTGATAGATAGATATGTATGCGCCATTTTTGGAAACTCAAAAGTCATTTTAGAGTTTTCTTTGTGGAAAATAATATTTTAATTTATTTTTGTTGATTTACTTTTAACTTTTGACTCCAAATCATTCTTAAATTATTATATTATATTACTAAAAAATCTAAATAATAATTAAAAAATATTATAATAATAGAATAAAAATGGATAAAAAAAAGTAGATTAACTTATGATTATCCTAAAACTACAATATCAATAACAGTTATTTTTTTAATTGTTCTGACACAGAAGTACAGATGCGAATGGAGACATAGCAAGTATTGTTAACTCACCAGATGAAGGAATCGTGAAAGTGGTTTTCTAGTTCTATATTTTGCTCCCGAGAATTTGCTGACTAGTGACTTTGATGCAGAGACTAACAAAGCCCGAAAAGGTTAAGCTGATGAATACCTACCAGCATTTATTCCCTTCAATAGAAGTTGGTGCGAGATTTTCAGATGTTTCTCGAAGAAAAAAAAATAGTTTAACAATTTCTTTTTAACAGATTATTTTAACAAATTTTGACAAATTATTTATTTACGTAAAAAAATGTACTACTTTATTATTTTATTTTGATTAAAAACTAAAAAAAAATTAATCTATTTTAATTTTATTTATAGAAACTTTGTCAAATTTATCTATAAAAATTTGTCAAAATAATTTTTCTTCTCCAAAGTCCAAGTGCTACGTGATAAATACTAAAACTTCAGCTTCGCTATGTAGACAAATTACTGCATTTATCCCTAACAATTCTAACTTCTCTGGCAGACAGGGTAGGCGTTACGAACTATGCATCATCTACATAGTTATCAATTCCTTTACATTTAGTTCGGAATGAGAAAATCCAAGTTATTGTCAGTGACAGCCTATGGAATGGATCTTACGTAAAAATGTAAGGCAGGTTATTTTTTATACATAGATGATGACATACAAATTAAGTTTTAACGTTTCCATTTTTTTTTGTTCTTATTGGCGAATTTCTTTTCTGAAAACTAACAAAGCACACAACACAATAAATAAATGATTCCTTAAACAAAAAGGTCAATTTTTAACAAATAAGTTTTGTCGCAAAAATCAATAAAACCAATTCCAAAGTATGCAGAACAGCAACAACAAAAAAAAAAACATTTTTCATATTATTTTAATCTAGCTCCCAACTAAGACAACAGTCTGATAATCACCGAAGCTAATAAGGGGTTGACACTATCTTTCTGATAGTTTATTATTGTAGAGTTGCAGCCTGAAAACATAACCCGTCATTTTCAAATATACATCAGCTTTATAGGAAAAAGAATTGAGACATTTTGAATAAAGCTTTCAGATTATTCTCAGGGGACGATGACGGATGGGAGAAGAAGAAAGACTATAATTACTTTCCTATTGCTCAAGAAGGGGACTTCCTTCTCTGGCTAGAATGAAAAGACCACCATCTCCTCTTGATATTCGCAAGTCCTGATCAAGATATGTAGTAAGAAGCCAGGAGCTTGTCCTCTCACCAGGGATGGGAATCTTGAGAGCTGGCTGACCAGAAATGACCCGCGATATGTTTTCCACCACACCTTGTAGTGGAACAAGGGATTGTTGCAGAGGCTGTAGGCTGAGCTTTTGGCCAAAAATGTCCACATTTTCTGGTAGGTCAACTTTAGACTTTATCTCTGGAGGTTGTATTGCACCTTCTTTAAAAGTGACCTGCTTGCATTCAGAAATGTTAACAAGAATTTTCTGATCTCTGTAATAGAAAAAGTTCATATGCACACTGAACAAACTATAGAGTAACATACGACATTTGGCAGCATAAGAATTGCAATATCATTAACAATAAGCATTATAAACCATTTCTTTTGACATCATATTAGCTGCACAGACTATCCTTTAACCTCTCATTTCTTTTTGGGCAATAAACCAATACAGTCAAAGATATCAAAATGCGCTGTTGAGGAAGTAAGGTGAAGCATCAGCGCCTCTTGCAGTCTTGCTGATCAAATCACTGTTTTCAGCGCCACAGGCATGTATTTTTGGTTTCAGGTGAAACACACCCTTAATCAGTTTTCAACGATTGTAAAATAATAAGGTCATACCATCTAATTTGCATTAGGCTTTGACACTTTTGGCGCAACCAACTCATGGTTTTGTGAAACGTCTTAATCTTTTAATTTTATTGTGAGCATTACCTTTATGGCCCAAATAGTTAATTTATATGGTAATACAGTGAAATGCTTACTCTTCTTTTAACATTCAAATAATACATCAATGAGAAATGCCCTTTTGGTGCCTTTCACCTTTAGATGTAAACCCCTACAACCTTTTGTCATTTTACTACCTTGTCTTTGAAAAATCGGCATTCATAAAATAATAATGTTTTCAAGGGAATACCTGTATTCTTGCAGGGCTTCGAACTTCAAATGAGGCAGATGCACTGAAAGACAAAGATGCAAAAGGGCTAGACAGTGTTGTGGAGTTTATAATGGTGAAGCTACTGGTATCAATTGTTTGAGAAATCTTTTCCACCTTCAACAAAGGCAATCTTCCTGCTGCTAGGAGAGGCAACAGTTCAGAAGATGCAGTGTACCTGAAAACAGTTTGGCAAGCAAAGAAACAATGACTTTAATTAAGAACTACTAATACAATACATTCTAAGTTTATTTCAATGTAAAAATGAAAATTAAGTGCTGAAGCAAGAGCAACGCCTTCAAAGGTTTGTAATTATGAGTTTTTCCTGTAGAAAAAATTACTTGTTAGTTGTTACACCGATTATTATCCTCAATTTCAATCAGCCAGCAATGTAAGCCCATTAAATTAAACATGGATCCAATAAAAACCCGAGAAACTTTACGAAACCAAAATACAAATGGCAATCTCCCTTCTATGATTCATATAATGATGAAAAAGGAAAATAGAAAGAAACAGAGAAAAACATTATCATTCTTCCCCGTGGAATGTGGTTAACTAGTTCATTAAGTCGGCATTTGGTTCTGAATACTGCAATACTAACATTGACACTTTCAAGTAAAACTTCGCCATGACCTTTCAAACTCGATTTGCTGGTTGTAAGCCATTTCCAGGCTGATTAGTTGAATTTAGAATAAAAATAACTGTATACTATAAAAAATGTCAATTAAATAAAATTTACTTCATCGAACACAAGAAACAAAATAAATCACACACAAAAATGACAACTCCTAAAGAAATTTATACTTACAGCAAAACCCAATTCCCATCCAGAAGTGCAGGTTCCTCCACGGGGGCAGGGGTAGGGTTCACCGCTTCCAACTGAGTCACCAACTCGGACACCTCAGCACGAACCTCCGACCCGGCTTGAATCCCTAACTCGGTGCCATAGACAGTATCCACCAAAGCACGCTTCAGTCCCTCCACCTTGTCATCCACTCCCTCCTCCGCCGGAGCCTCAGCGACCGGAGTTCCGTTACCGCCGTCGATATATCCGCCGGCGTCGGATGCTTCACCTCCTTCCTGCCATTCGTCCTCGTCCTTGGGAGGATCCGTGTCGGGAAGCTTGGACGACGACGCTTCGGCTTCAGGCTCGTAGTCTTCGCCCCACTCGTCAGAGATCTTCCCAGCCGGCTTGCCGGCGTCGTCAGCGGCGGAGGCGCGTATGCGGCGAGAAGGAAACCTGGGAAAGCGCGGTGAGATAGAAAGGCAAGACAGCGGAGAGGGGAGAGAAAGCGGTTTAACGTTCTGGGAAAATATGAAGGGAGTGGACGAAGTGACGGCGACGACAGCCATCGGCACAGGGTGGCGATAGGATGAAACCCAAACTGAAATCTGAGCCATTTTTTCTGCCTCTTCACTACTTAGTGTAGCACAATTATCCTTTCTAACCACAAACAACTAATTGAAAATGAACCATAAATAAAGGATCCAAATAGTTATTTAGATAGAAAAATACTATTTTATTTTTTTATTTTGGTTAAAAAATAAAAAATAAAAAATAATTTATTTTAATTCTATTTATGAAAACTTTACCAAATTTATCAAAAAAAAATTGTCAAAACATAATAATCTCAATAAAATTCAACATATCAAGAGTTTATTTTACATTTATTAATAATATCAATTAATTTCTTTATCCTAACTTCATAAATTCAATCATCATCATCATCATCATCATCATCATCATCATCATCATCATCATCATCATCATCATCATCATCATCATCATCATCATCATCATCATCATCATTATTATTATTATTATTATTATTATTATTTAGTAATATATCACATTTTTGGAATACTCATATTTTATCTTTTTTTAAACTTTTATTGTAGATACATCTTTCCTTAAAATACATGAATTCGACCTTATTTATTTAAAATCTTTGAAGTTTTCTTACAATAACGAGCATGTTTTTAGTAATGAATTTTACTTCTTAGGTTAAAATATTTCGTTGGTTTTCATTTTTGTTGCAGAATTTCAATTTGGTCATCGTATTTTTATTAGTTTCAATTAGGTCTTCATTTTTGTAAATTAGTATCAATTAGGTCCTTTTCGTTAAGTAGGTGCCACGTGTCAACGTTTTTTTGAATTTTTTGAATTCTTTTGATTTTTTTAATATTTTTTTAAATATTTATGCCACGTGTCACTTCTGTAGTGTGTCACGTGTCAATCTAATATGTGACACGTGTCAAATTAATATATGAATCTCAATTTGGTCTTCATATTTGTTAAATTGATTTGATTTAAGTCCCAATTTTTTTAAAAAAATTTCAATTTCAGACACTCCAAATTTAGACCAAATTTTACTTGTATATAATGTTATGATTATTTTTATTAAAATTGATATTTTTATTAAATATTTTAATAATATTAATTATATTTAATATTAAAATTTTAAATATATTTATTTTAATTTTTTATAAATTTATTTTAAAATTTTACATTTGAATTTATAAAATTGTTATTTTTAAGCCAACTCTAAAATATTGTTGATATTGAATATTATACAAATATTTCGAATATAAATTTATTAATCTATATATTTATAATTT
>Ga0214543_1009691_pt1 | contig 14790 bp, 13 predicted proteins | sample CNSS2metaG_FD_160094 | JGI IMG/M metagenome (GOLD analysis project Ga0214543, IMG submission 160094) | Root nodule microbial communities from cowpea collected in UCLA plant growth center, Los Angeles, California, USA - CNSS2 | ecosystem: Host-associated > Plants > Roots > Nodule | place: USA...
AATTATTTTTTTTGATAAATATATATATATATATATATATATATATATATATATATATATATATATGCATGTGTGTGTTTACATAGAGATAGTACCTTGTGAAATTTTAATTTTTTAATTTTTTTTAGTAAATTTCAAAATTAATTGTTTTAGTTATTTAAAATACATTTTTTTTAATTATTAAATTTTAATTTTCTCATCCAAACAATTCATTCTACTCTAAAAAGTTTTAAATTCACCAAATAAATTAATAAATTAGTTATTCTCTACAATTGACTCATTTTACAAAACTTTTACTTTCATTCAAACATGCAGGGGATTTTCATGCGAATATAACAGCTTTGATCTGCAGAAGCAAAAACAACTTACTAATATAAGAGTTTTTTCTTGTACAGATGAGATTTGACCTAACTATTCCAGCCCGCTGCAAATATATATAATAATTGTTGATTCTTACTACTACTATTAGTATTTTATTCACCGAATTGAATTAAATCTATGAACATCCAAAATAGTTACTTCATATCCAAAACATATTTTGCCAAAGGAAATGTGAATGTACTATAACATAACCAATCGGAAAAAGATTGTCATCGCTCATCAAAAGCTTCATGCCAATGAAGCTCACTTCAAGTTCAAATTACTGAAAAGTAAATTAAAAACAAAAAACCTAGACATCACAATACTGTTTAAGTAGGTTATAGCAACTCATGGCAGAGAACTTGTCACTTGTGCTACTTTCAGATTGCCATAAGGTCACCATAATTTCGCATAAGTACTATTGATCCTGCAAAAAGTCCCGCAGCACGCAGCAATTTCTACATGCCAAATAAAGAAGAGAATCAACATTCATTCTAAATTAAGCTTCAGGATATAAAACACGAAGAAATTCCTTTACAATTATGTAAAAACTAAAAGACACAAATCACTAAATAGCCCGTGCAACAATCTTATTCATGTTCTACAACCAACACTTACTACCTGCATTTCCTGTAAAACTAAGCTCATGAACATCCCAATTAACCAGAAACTTCGGCGGTTGCTTAGTCTAGGTGATAAGTTACAGCATCTATCCATTACTCCTAGGATAAGAAATTTATAGGGTTCAATTACCCATACTACATTTTCATCAAACAGATGTCTTAAGAGCTTCTTGGCAAAACTAATAATAATGTTTGACAGCAGAGTGCGGCTAAATTCCTATGAAACTAATGCTCTCCATGGGTGAGAGGAAAAGAGAAATAGAAAGGAGGGGAAAACCGGACAATGATGTATTCACTTATGCTCAGTAGAAGAATAAATATAGAAACGACAAAAAAAAAAAAGAGGAGAAAGTTGACTGTTACAAACAAAAATTCAAATTATTCTTTCTTTTCGTTTTCTCTTCAATTCATACTTCAAAATGTTCTTTCTGCCTTCATTTTCCTCTCTAAACGAACAAAGGGTAAAAGACAATGCCATTGTCATTAAGATGCAGTCAATGAGAAGAGGACAGACATTTTCAAAACACCAAAGTAATGTAATACAACAAACAAGTTAACACCTAGCCAGAGGAATAAATATCCAATAGTCACAGGATCATCAACAGAACGACTTATAAAATTAAGGCATGTAATTGGAACATAATGCAATCAACAGTTGTTTCATAATCCACAAGAATCCATAAATTCGCAAGGATCTTCGAGTTCAATCAAGAATTGAACCAACCCCATATAAGCATTCCCACCAAATAACAGTGACAACGGATCCAACACCACAAGGTATAAAATCATGGACTCGTCACAGAGCTATTATGTTGCAACGATGAGTAACATGGGGCGGAGGGGGTAATGACAACACATTCATACCACAATTAATAAATAACTAAATAAATCAAGTTTCTTCCTAAGAACCTTATCATAAAAGCACACAGAACAGCTCGAATTCAAAAAGGGTCTCATTTCATATATAAAAACTTAAAATTTTAAAACACTCTTGGAACCATTGCTTGATTTCATTCACCTATCTCTGCAGAAAAACAAAGCACAGACCCTAGCAATTTGATTTGTTGACATCGCAGTCAAACCAATCTATATTGGAACCAATTACCATTTAAAACAAATGGGAACGTGAGGAAAAAGAAACGATCTGGACGAACAGGTGCGAAACGAATACAAGAATGCGTTAGAAAAATAGATTACCACGTTGAAGGCCCATTTCTCTTCGTCGTAGAGTTGAGAATTGACGAAATCTTTGAGGTACTGAATCGAAACTACAGAGTCGGCCATTGATGTGAAAAGAAAGGCAAAAGCAAAGCACCACAGGTGTTAGGGTTCTGGGTTTTGTGTTTTGCGTTTTGCTTACTGCGCTCTGAAGTCTTTTTTTCTTTTGTTCCTTTTTATCTTTGCTTTAGCTTCTTTTGTTTCTTATTTTCTATACTCTTTTTTCCGGGGCGCAAATATAAAGGTTTATATTTAATTTGTTAAAAGAAATTTATAAATTCATATAAGATTTTATTTCATTTTAAATGGATTTTAATATATAAGGTTATTTTTATGTTATAATTTTACAAAATTTGTTTTAGCAGTTTAAATTTTGTAACAACTAACACTTTTATAATTTCTTATTTGTATTCAAGTTTAAACAGTTATTAAAATATTGAAAATAATATTGTAAATATAAATATTCATATTAAAATATTTTTATTTTAAGATTTTATGTAATATTAATTTTTAATTTTAAGATATTTATTATGACATGTGAACTTGTTTTAAAGAGTTTTTTTTTTCTTAAGTTTAATATTTTTTAAAATATTTGTATAGAAAAATGATATCTTCTTAAATTATTTGTCCAAAATGTTCTAGAAATTTCTTGGAATATAAAGGAAAGAACCTAGATAATATTGTTAGCATAAAATAACCCTTCACTTAGATATTGGAGTGATAAATAATATGAGAATTACTTCATTAAAGATTAAATAAGATTAAAATATCCTAAAATTATCTAAAATAGGCTTGACTTAAGTAACCAAAGTCCAATAAAATAAAAATTCATTAAAAAAAATTGTATTTATAATATATAATTATTCACTCAATTAATTACCATATATATATATATATATATATATATAAATAAATAAAGGACCGAGTGTCATTGTAAACACTCCGACCTACCTAAAATTCTTGAATATAAAAAAAAAGTAAAAAGATAATATCTTAATCATTTAAACGTAAAAATGATTTGTTCATTTTACATATCTCTGGGAGATATATCATTATATGAGAACATGTAGTATAAATAATTTAAACTGTTTTAAAATTTATGGACTGTTTTAATTCAAAATTGAATGTCATTGTTTGCTTTGGAAGAACATGAAATATGATGGGAACATTGAACATTTTTTCCAATGTTTGGTATATGTCAATTCAATCTTTGAATAAACGATTTTGCTTTGTACGGAAAATATAAATTAATCTCTAAATTTTATTACACAATGTGAATTTAGTTATACAAATACATTATTTTAATCCTAATTATACAAGACGTAATTATAACTTCTTCTTTTTTTACTTTTTCAACAACTAGATCAGACTCTTCATGGTATAAAAACTAAATAGAAAGGAATTCACTTTATCCATAATTCACTGGTTTTGATAATTGATATGCATGAGGAGAAGTTTGTTTTGAAAGAAATGTAAAAGATTGACTGAATCTTTGTAAAAACCAATCTGTTTTAATCATAATGTTTTTGTACTTTTTTTTAATCAATCAATTTTTATGTACTCAGATTGACAAATGTCGACATGTAATATCCATTTTATATAACAATCATTCTAATAAATATTTTTCTATATATTTATATTAAATTTATAACGAAAAAATTATTTTATAACAGTTAACTTGAATTATGTATATCCTCTATTAAATAATACTAAAATTCTTTATAAAGAGGATTAAAAGTTTCTGTCAGTCACACACCATCTTTCATATTCTATAATAATTGATTATTTAGAATACAATAAAATAAGACGTCTTTATTATTTTAGATTTTATGGGTACACTACATTTCAGGTATTTTTAGAGTTGAACTACAAAATAATTATATAAAATAATTATGGTTATTTTTTGTTATTTTTGTTGTACCTCACCACTTTTTTTATCACCATTTATACTATTGTTATTATCACTTTTATTCATATTATATATATATATATATATATATATATATATATATATATATATATATATATATATATATATATATATATATATCACCTCAACTAGTATCATATTGTTATTATTATCTCACTATAAGTATAATTTTTATCATTGTTGTCACACAGCTACAAATCTTGTGATTGCTATACTCTTATTATAATTATTTCTGTGGTTATCATTTCACATATTATTTCATTCATAATAATTACTTATTATTTGTTAGGTTAATTTTTTTTTTCTTTTACTCTTATAAAAAATTCAATTAAATCCTTAATTTTTATTTAATTCAATTTAATTCTTTAATTTTTAAAAATAATTTAATTAGATATTTTTTATTAGATTGGTGATAATTTTTTGTTAAAATCTATACATCAAATCATTCGATTTAAAAAGCGTAAATCACTTCTTCTTTCTCAATCCTATCTAAACTAAACAAAACATATTCATGTTATCGTAAAAAGTAAGTTAAAGCGCAACTCTGCATTATAATGTAAAGTTGTAAAATGAAAATGCTCTCTACTTATATTATGTATTTTGCTACCATTACTATTCTATTTAATCCTAGCACCATTTATTGTAATCTTATTTTTATCAAAATGCGCTCTAAATATTACATCAGTATACGTATGGTCATCTTATCCTTGAATATTATACTTTTATTCTCTATCAGATTGTAATCATCCATCAAAATTTCCTAATGGATGGTTTAAAACTATTGGGAAAAAAAATAAGACTTTAAAAATAATAAATTTAGGATGCAGGCATGAGATTTGTATCATGAATGTTTGTCCAAGTTACGACGACATCTCTCGTAGGTTTCTGCAACATTGCAACCACTTTTGCTGTACGGATAAAATAATGACTCTGAGAACATGACCATTGTAGTCGTATAGTCGGGGGCTTGCTCATGGGTTAAAATTGTAGGGACAGTTTTCATTAAGTTTATGAAAAAAGGAAAAGAATACACATAGTACCAATTTACATATAAACCCTCCACAACAGAGATTCGTGTAACAACTCAATCGCAGGAACACATCTTGCTCAATAACTTAGGAAAAGGGAAGATGGAAGAAGAGTGCATTGGTACTGAAAAAAAAAGAAATACATGACCTATCCAAAACACCTCTGCAAGTACTAATGAACTCACTAATCTTCCATTGAATGATTGCACTGATGATAGTCAGAAACCTGAACTCGTGCCTAAATAAAGGGAAAAGAAAAAGGTGTTTGGTTTCCTTTTCCTATAAAAAATAATCAACCCACCAGATTCTTTTGTATTGTTTTTGTTTGTCTTTTTTCTTATTTAATTAGCCAATATGGTCATGCTGCTGAAGATGATGGTGTAGAATTACGGTTCCCCACACCTTGACGTCCACCACCACGCCCACCACCATTTTGATTTGGCCGTTGAGAACTCCTAGGTTGCCCTGAGAATTCTCCTTGGTTTCTGAATTCATTTCTGCCATAACCTCGTCCACCACCAAATTTCCCACGTGCTCTGAAACTGTCGCTTCGGAAACCACCTCTACCTGGAGGATACCTCCCTCTCCCACTACCGCTGACTAGAATAAGAAGAAAAAGAGCATAATCAACATCTAAAAATGGATCATGTTTAACTCAACATTAAATGTAAAAATGAAAATATATCAATGTACCTCGTGTAGTAGTTCTTTTTTCCTCAACAACAGCTTGTCGCTCACCAACAGTGATAGGTGAAGCCTGAAATTAGTTTTTTGCAAGGTTCCTAGATCAGCATCATGTCGGTAAAAAACCAAACCAGAAAAAGAAAATGCAAATGTATATTATACTTTTAACGAGAAAAGTAAAGTTAAAAATGATACTCAGCATAGGCACTGGGGTGAAAAGTAAAAAAGTTGGTTGACTTGTTTTTGTGGTTGGCGAAAGGAACAGTGTTACAATGACGAGAGAATGCAAAATGGAAATCATGTGTTGCAGGTGAAATTATTGCCTTATTGACACGTACACCAATAAGTAAATAAAAATGATAAAAGAAAATTTTCTGTAACAATAATATGCGTGAGGTAAGAAGCAAAACAATAAAGAGATGCCATGTATCACCAAGTTTGACAGATTTAATCTAACAGCAAGAATACAATTCACAACATCACAAATCCCACTTGGTCTTCATCTATATAAATAGCCTACAGAGTCAAGCCGCAGCACAGTACCAAGCTACTTCCTCAAACAGTTAGCCAAAGGAATCTATGGCTTCGTAACATTAAAAATGAATTTATATTTTATGTAGTGCAACAACGAAACCATTGTACATAATTTTCTAATTATGACAAATTATTTGCATCACTTTACCAAACAAAGAGAAAATCGACTATTAAGTTTACTTGTTAACTACTCTCTGATTCTTCTAAACCATGTTAAAAGAAATTTTTATACATGTTAGATTAAGACTATCTTTTCCTATGGTCGTGAGTGAGTATTGACAATGAAGGGCACAGAAAAGTGTAGCGGTGATGGGAATGCTGAGGTGGGGGAGAAGACACAACAGAGAAGAGAAGATTAGTTCAGGATCAGATATATCAGAGAGAGTTTAAATGGCACTTACTAAGTAAGAAGATGACTGAAACTCTCACGTATGGTAATTCAATTATGTGAGAAGAAGACTAATTAATATAGGCTTTAGTTAGAAAAAGTGGATTAAATGGGACACTTTCCAATGAAAAGGGTAAAAGAAAACCTACTGAATTTTTTATTTCCAGAGCCCAATGATGTTCATTAAACCATATACGCAAGGCAACCCCATCCAGTAGTATAAACTCTATCTCTAGGCAATGTGGACTTGGGATAGGACATGGTGCCTAAAGAATATGTCACGTGATCCTTTTAAATAATGTAAAATGTGCTCTGCCACCACCTTATAATTTGGGTTCAATCACACAAGACTAGTTTGTGAAGTGAGCACCGTCATACTCGTACTTTAGTCTTATCTCTTGTTAACGTGAGATTTGAGTTTTTTTCCAATGCATCCCTTTACCTGACTTGATACATAAATAATATGGTAGGTAACCCTTTTAGTCGAATTAGGATAGACTATGATATTATTTGATAACTTGGATTTTGACCAACAAAACTGGTTGGTGAGGTTAGGATTGTCTCCTATTCATATATTCTTCTCGGATTCTATCTCCACTTAATGTGTAAATTGAGTTATCCCTAATACTTCTAAATCATAAGATCCCATTGACGTCTTTCATAGCACTACAACACAATCATGCTCAATAAACATCTAACAATACCACCTGTAAGCTAAACACAAAAAAATAGTTCCATTTCCAAAGGCACTCACATATTGCTTTAATCTGATTTCTACCAACACCTTCCAGCTTAGAAGCATGTGCAATGTATTAGTAGCAAAAGATGCAGATAATACTCATCTCAAGCTAAAGCTTGGTAATTACCGGCAACATCATACAAACTCATGCTAATTTGTACCACAATCAATAAACTAAAAGATATTAAAATGTATAATCTTATGGACATCTACTTCCGTAGGCAAATAAACAAACAACAATGCATGGCTACAAGATCAACAGCTCAAAATACACAATATGTACCTCAAGTGCACTTTGCATGGAACTCAATTCTTCAAATTCAACAAAGCCAAAACAGAATCCGTGCTGCAAGAAACCAAAAATATAGCATAGCTCATAAGCTTGCCTCAAATGCTTAGTTAATTTGAAAATGCAAACAATAAAATCCACAGACCTTGCTACTTCTAACTTGAATACCACCATGCTTAATAGGACCAAATTTCTTAAAGACTTCTTCAAGTTGCTCAACTGTTGCACTAAATGGCAAGTTTCGTATATATATGGAGTGACCTTCAACTGTTAAAAATAAAAAACAGATCAATTGATTTTAAAAGTAGAATTTGATGCAACAGTATATATGTAATTATTTTGCCTCCTTTTCTTTCATGTATTGATTTGATCTCTTCTGCTCACAAGTTATTTTTAGGTAAACAAGTAAGCCAAGGAGGAAAATGTGTCTAGCTCATAGTTGACTGATCTGAAAAATAAAATGACTGCCAAGCATGTCAATGAGAACCAATGTATACCTTCTTCATGAAGGTCACTACTCTCAGGTGCACCATCACCAATAGGAGCAAATGACTCAGGCACAGGGGTTGATTTGGCAGTAGTAGGCCATTGTTCACTGGATTTAGCAGATGCCACTCTAGCAGCTCGGCTGGGAACGTAGACATGGCCAGATGCTACATTACTTTTCATTACCTTCATGTAAATGAACATCATTAATCTAATAAAATATAAACAAGCAGAAGAGTAGAAGAGGCAAGAAAATATAAGAACAAACTCACAATGGCTGCATATGATCTCCTTGGTGCATCATCCTGGGCTGCAGAAGTTGAATCATGAACCGTAACAATATCATTCTGACTTAAGTCGGTAGGCGGTTCAGCGACCTCTTCATCAATAACTGATCCTTCTTCTTCATCCTGAGGATGATAAACTTCACCACCATTATTATGGTTTTCATCCTCTGCCAAAGCTGAAGTTGCAGTGTCTTCCACAAGATGTTTGGGAGCATGTGTTTCCTCTAGAAGTATAGAAGAAGAAATTATGAAACGAGAGTTAAGTCAAATACAGTTGAATATATACAAACATAGATATTATATACATGTTTGTATGCGTGTGTATTGAGAAAAAATGCAAACCTGATTCTGGCTCATGCACTGTCTCAGCATTTTCACTGATGACATTTACTGAGGCAGAATTTAGCTGCGGTGCATCATTCACCTCAATGTACCTAAAGACATCATTTAAGACAAAATATCCTTTTTCTTGTGGAGCCAGAAAGAATGTCTGTGAGAACTTCCTTCTCACATTATCCTTCCCAGTTAAGCATCCAGTTACTAAAACTATCACACCTCCCTTGTGCGACTCCTGAGCATCAGCAGTTTTTATTTCTGCTGTATATTCATCATAATTCAGGGAAATAATCTTCTCATGGATTTCCTGATCCAAAAATTAGGCAAAGAAATTCGTCAGAAACCAAGCCACTGATAGGAAGCTTACTAGGGTCTATAAACATTACTCAAACACAGACTACACATAATACATGACAAATTTATTTAGCAAGGGAGCAAGCATGCTATCACATTATAATAGTATTTAGCTAAGTATACCAAAAAGTATGAATATTGCCATATGTTTGAAGAAAGTGGTACATGCCCCAAATTCATAATGCAAATTATATGGATAGTAGTTCTATAAATAGAGGTAGAGGGAGATAGAGAAATTATAGATGAACCAAATATGATTCAAACAGATAGAAGACTTGACTCAAGATGGGCTGATAGTAATCATCTAACGTGGACAAATGTAAAGTATCCATGCTGCCTAAACATTGTGCTACTAAGGCAGAAAGAAATCAATAATTTAAGTTAACCATTATAGTACAAGGGCAGGGCAGATAGTCATGATTACAAACTATCGTAATACGTTATAACATAATGATAAAACTAACTCTTTTGTGCATATAGTTACTAACATTCTTTAATCTTGTTATCATCTTGTTTGAAAAGTGCCCTTTATCATACCTTTAAGCAAAGTATGGACGACATATGAAGCATGGTTAAGTTTAGAGTTTTATTTCAAAACAAACCTAACAACCATCTCCTTATTAAGTATACAATATAATATTCCTACATAAATCCAGAAAATTATCCTCTCCCAATTAACCTTGTATAGTTTTAATTCAAAAATTAAAACCGAAACATCATTCAATAATTTTTATTTTATAAACAGTGGTAAGATAAAAAGCATAATTTAAAATATGTCGCATGTCAAAAATAACTATTTTCAAAACGATCATAGATATTCCAAAGAGTTAAAAACAATTCCACTGCATTTTGTCCTTTATATCTTTCACAATCTTAAAAATATTTATCTGGATAATTATTCTAGATGTCGTCGGATGTAAACCATATATGGTTTTATCATGAAAAAACTGAACTACAGATGCATGACCTGGTAGGTCATATACTTACTTGTACAGTTGTCACAGTTGTCATCACACCATTGTTGTCTGATCTGGTTAAGAAACTTGAATCCTGATAAAACCTGTGCACCAAGTTTGGAGATTGGTGCAGAATGTGATAATATTGCTCCACAAAGGCATTTCCAACAACTTGAGCACTGGGAGTAGTCAGAGGGATGGTTTCCGGCATTGCCATCTGCAATAAATTTTACATTAATGTAAAGCAGAAAAATTTATTAATTATGGATAAATCTGGATTATGGAAAGTAAGAGACATATATCAGCTTGCCACACAGCTACGCCCCACCCCATCTCAAACCAACAAAAAGAATTTGCATAACAAGGACAAAACAAATCCTTTTAAAAAATAATAGCTTTTTTTTTTTACAAAAAGACTCTTAAAAAACTGCAAAAAAAAAAAAAGTAGGGAGAAAATACACTCGGTGTCTTCAAATCAAAATTTTGGGCGAAAAGAATTGCAAAGCTTCAGATCAGAATCTACAAATAGAGGGAAAAACACAAATGTAGGGTGAAGAGATAAACCAGAATGAAATTTCACATTCACTAACTATCAAACGCACGAATCCCTTAAACAAGAAACTCTCGAGACTGCTAGTCAGTGTCACCACATGTTGTTTCGTCCAATCATCCCTAAAACAAACGACGAAGCTGAATATCATGAATCACACGCGAAAGGGTGAAACACTGCCAATAGCAGTTCGAAAAACGACAAAGATAGGTTCTCTGGAAGAAATCTCAGAATGCCTAAACCAATGCCCCGGTTCCAGGTCGAGTGCGAGGACTACAGTAAATTTGCAACTGTATATAAGTGTTAACGCAATACAACACCCTAATCAAGCCACTAAAGAGCAGTATATTCATTATCCTAACTTAGAAACGTGAACATTGGAACAGTTAAGCAATTTTACACAATTTGGAAGGGGAAACCCAGAAATCACGAGAACCAAAAAATCTTAGTAAAAACCCTAAACAGAATGAAAGTCTACATCGGAACCATTGGAATCGTGGAGAGTAAAGAAAAGAGTTAATGAATTTTGAAAAAGTGGGAAAAGCCTGGAACGAAAAACCGCGTACATCCTGAAAGGGAGAGGAATTGGTCCAAAACGACGTGGTATTGACAGATCAGGTAGGAAGGAAGCTAGTAAAGAAAACCATAACCGAAAACCAGCGTATCCGACAACTATAATTGGGAAAAAAAAGAGTTTATAGACGCACGTGCGTACCTGGTTGGTTGAAGACACGAGTTATGAAGGAGAAAAAGAGAGAGAGAAAGAGATCGAACAAGACAGAGTCCTTGAAGGGCGTGGGAAGAGAGAGAGAGAGAGAGTAAAGATTCTGAAGCTTAGTATGTGTTTGTGTTGTGTTCGGAGATCACAAGAGACGATGACTCCCGCTGTTGCTTTTTCCTTTTTTCTAAGATGCCTTTCCCACGTTTATTATCTATAATCAATAACAATAATTTATTCTAATCTACTAGTGCGTCTCGCGTATAATGGGTATAAATAGTTTTAAAACATTAAATGTTTTCAAATATTTTGTTATGATATGATTAAAAATTTGGTAGAATAAAAACGATAATAATTCTATGGAAATCTATACTTTTTTAATTAGATTTCTTTCTGATTTATTCGGTTGGTTTAATTTATATTATTAATTTTTATATACATCATTCTTTACTAATCTAAAAGATACGATTTGAATTGAATGTGAGGTGAAATTTCAAGTAGTTTCATTAAATATACTTTCTCTAAGTTCAAGGTTTATTTTCCTCGTCAATTAAAACAAGTCATAACAATAATTAGGGTTACATGAGAAATTACCATCTATTTGTAGGTAGAAAAAGAGTTCAAGAAACATCCAAAAAAAAAGTCAAAGAAGTAAATAAACAAATGCAAAGTCTTTGTACCAAGGTATGGTCAGATTCCATGATGATGAACATGGGAAATTTAATAACTTCATAATTAACTAAAATCTAAGATGTTAAGTTCATGAACATATACATAATCAAATGTATTTAACTATTTCATTCTTATTTTAACTTCCCATAAACTTCAAAACATTTTTTAAAATATTCTTCCTTATTTTGTAAACAATTTAATTTTACATGGTATGCTTCCTAGTTTTTCTTAATTTCTCAAATCACAAAAAATATATTTTCTCTTAAATAATCTTCAAATTGTTGCTATAAATTATGTCATTCCATGAAGTAAGTCTATATCTTCTACATTTGAAGCATCTAGTAAAACTAGTTGTTTTGTTTCATTCTTTTTTTTTTTCACAAATTTTGAATGATGTATGTATTTTTCTTTTAACCAAATGTATCTCATTGTCATAAAAATGATTTATTGATATTCTCTATTTTCCTTTTCTCATTTGTTCTCTTTCATTCCTTTTTTTTATATTCATTAATTTTGTTTCCAATATATCTATTTTGTAGTTTTTGTTTCGTCTTCTTATATTTTTCTATTTCGATTTGCATGTAATTTATTTGCATTCACATGTTGATCTCTCTTAAATTGAGATAAAGGAAAAAAAAAGGAAAAATAGAAAGTGTATTTTTCTTGGAGTACAAATCTCTACTACTCTTTTAAGTGTAAAAACAAAAATTGTTTACACTTTTACACTAAAAAAATATTAAAGATTGTGACTTACTTTATTTCATTTGCAAAATCTTAAAGAATTTGAAATTTTGATTGACATACCAAATAAGAAAGCATTTCTTTAAACAAAAAAAACGTTAACATAATATTTGTAAATATTTTTTTATTTAAAAAAAGAAAAAAAAACTACTAGATGAAAGATAAAACTTTAAAGTATAATATTTTAAAAAGAGCTAAACCAACATATTAAAAGATACAAAGAAAATAGTCGGTTAAACCAAAACAATAAAACTTGAAAAAAAATTAAGTAACTAGAATTACCAAAAAAAAAAAATATGGTGACTACTTCTCAACCAAAGTAAACAATCTAGAAAAAGACAAAACTTATAAATGTTTCAATTCGGCTAATTCAAAGAAAAATAACTACAATTTGCCTAAAAAAATTATGGGAAAGAGATATTTGAAAATTTATTTCTAAAACTTCAACCATTTTACTTCCATTTTTCCTTTGTTGGTATTAGTTGTATATGTCTTCAATTTTTTCTTTTCTTTAATCCTATGTGAAGAATTTTAAAACTTAGTCGTAAAGTAAGTTTCATGTTGAATTTTCATTATAAGAGTTAAAAACATTTAAATATTCTTGTTTTCATTTTTAAACAAATTTGATAACAATCCATATTATAGAACTTTGTCAAGAACCTTGTCATGAAAATAACTTTTCAAAAAATAGAAGAATAATTACTTTCTTCCTACATAAACTTGTCCAAACATTTACAAAACAAATAAATAAATAAAAGACTCAAAAGCAAAAGGTTAATGAATTAATGATTCTTAAAAGAACATTGATTTATACAAAATAGTTTAGTCCCCAATGTTAGAAGCTAGATGAATTAATGATTCTTAAAATGTAATTAAATAAGGTGATTTGACAATAGCAATACTGATCAGTGTGGTAATCATTTCTTGATAATTAATTTAAAAAATAAAAAGGACCAATTTAGTCATGTTAAATTCAAAATCTACAACTTTTACTGTAATATATAATCATTACGGGAAAATCATTCTATATATTAACTAATAAAAAAGGTATGCTAAATATATTTTTTGAAAACAAATATTACAAAAAAAAAAAACTGTCATACGTATAATGTATTACAGTAAAGTACATTTTCCATTCATCTAAATCAAATTCACATTCAGAATTGAGTAATATAATTGATATGGAAGAATCTCCCACCTCATCAGAATATGAATTTGAATTTTGTTAGTAATATAAAACATTTTTCTAATGAATTATCTATGCTTTCTGTTTTAGTTGAATATGTATTACGATGTTCATATGATTTTATGGGGATTCAAATTTCAAATTTGAGTATAAGTTTTCTAATGATAGAATAAAAAAATTAAATAATATATAAAATAATTTAAATTTTTTATCGCGTTAGAGTTTTAAAGTGGAGATGATAGATACTATATGTAAATTAGATTATGTTTTATTAGTAGTGTATTTATTCTGTGATATTGTTTTTTGAAAGATCTACTAAAATGTATAATTAGACTCATATTTATAATTGTTGAATTTTCCGTAAATTCTCTTAAAATATCCATAATTTTGAACTTATGTTTTTTTTTTTTTTTGTAACTTTCATTGTGTAACTTTCAATAGGGATGGCAACGGGGCGGGGCGGGTACGGGTATCATGATCCCATCCCCATCCTCATAATAAAAATTCATCCCCATCCCCAAACCCAACGGGTATACAACTTTTGACTCATCCCCATCTCCACCGGGTAACAGGTATTTTCTTATACCCATCCTCATACCCATTTTTTTATTGTTCCATATATCAATTAAATATTTTTTATAAAAAAAATTTAAAAATCACACCAACGGAATCATGATACTATCAAAATATTCAATATTAAAATAACATACT
>Ga0214543_1009693_pt1 | contig 14787 bp, 10 predicted proteins | sample CNSS2metaG_FD_160094 | JGI IMG/M metagenome (GOLD analysis project Ga0214543, IMG submission 160094) | Root nodule microbial communities from cowpea collected in UCLA plant growth center, Los Angeles, California, USA - CNSS2 | ecosystem: Host-associated > Plants > Roots > Nodule | place: USA...
TTCGGAACTCATTGCTCTTCATTCTGACCGGTCGGATCTTTGATACGAGGTCTGAGTTGGGAGATATTAATTTCGCACTGCAGCAGTGATTTGTAGAGGTTTTCCCCTCTTGTTCTTCTCTATTTGAGAGCTTTGTTGCTTTGTTATTTGGTTGGGTGTTGACACTAATTTGTGTTATTGATTGAGACTCTTTTGTACTCTTGTTGATCATAGTGAAGCTATTACTTTGGTCTGGACGACTCGTGGTTTTTACCCTTGATTTGAGGGGTTTTCCACGTTAAAAATCTTGGTGCCTTTATTTGTGCTTTTGGTGATTTATTATTGCTGCTCTTTGATTATTGCTCCTCATATATTCTTGCAAGTTAGGGAAAATTATATCCGCTGCATTCTCTGGTATATTGTTTGTTGTTTTCCCCATCACTTTATTCTTTTATTTTAAAAACTTTTGATCGTATTATACTTATATGAACCGGTTGTTAGACATATTTAAAGAATTGTGATACTAATCAAAGTATTTTAAGAAAATATTATATCAATATAAATATCCAAAATAATATAAAATGATTAATAACAAAAACATTTAAGGTAAAAAGGAGATAACAATTTAATTGAAGTGTAATAATATCTCATATAAGAGAAAGATGTATCATTTGTTTTTTCAATGAAAATAAAAAAACCTAACTACTAAACTATAAATATTTAATAAAAAGTATGGAAATTATATTAATAATGAAAAAATGATAACTTAACTATTATATTATTTGAATACTCTCTCTTTCAACTTATGTGAATGTAAATGATATTGTGTTTAAACTCTGATGCAACCATGTCAGATTTTTTTTATGATCTGTAATGTAGTTTTTATAACTTTTAACTAAAAATATAATAAAAGTTATATGAAAGCTTAAAATTACATAAATTCCTCAAATTATATTAAAAATATATATTTAATATTATTATTGTTAAATTAATGAAAATAGTATGGACTGCATATATAATTATTTGTTTAAACTTAACCAGGAATAAATATGAAAATTAAATTTAAACTATATATATTCTTAAGTCATTTCCACACATAGAAAATTTAGGTAAAATATTTTAAAAATGTAAAATGAAAATCATGCTTGGAAATACTATTTGTTTATTTTGTACATGTCTATTTTTGAATAAAAAGCTTGTATCTTTTTCTAAATACCAGACAGAAGATATGACAGAAGATATTTATTGCTCGTACTAATTTTATTGGCTGTTCGGTTAGACCTTGGAAGATGGATCATCTCTCACTGTACATGTGATGACTCCGAATAAAATACTAATTATTAATTTTTTAAATAACACAATTAATAATTAGATGTTTTTCTTTTGCCGAAGAAGACCACATACACAAGCAGAGCAATGAAAAGAACATGGAAAGCATGAATGGATGATCTCTATCATTTTCTCTCTCTCAAGTCTCACAATCTTCTGTTTTAAGCAGTTATTTCTCTGTTTATTGTTGGGTGCTTCTCAAAGTTTGAATCTTGAGTACGAAACTAAGGAAAATATATGATGGGGTCAAAGTTTCCGATGACCCAGTTGGGGACATCACCTAGATACACGATTTCTGCACAGAGAGGTTTTCTTGCATACAAGTATTCACGAAGAATACTCTCAGAGCAAAAGTTTCCGTTCAAGTTTGTGCCACAGTCTTTAGGGGATAAATGGAAGCTAAATGACATAAGTACTGGTACTTTCTCTTCTGAATTCTTATGCTCAAAGTGCCATCACGTGTTTTAAGCTTCTTGTTTGAGTTTGGTTTGATCAGATTACATGTGTGGTTCTTATGCTTGTTTTCAACCATGCTCAATTCACATGCAATTATTTTTAAATTACTATGTTTTACTAATAATTTTTCTCTCATTCATGGCCACACCTGACACATCTATTCAGTTGTTTACTTACTTCATTCTTCCTATCGATGCAATTTTGCTGCATATCCATTTGTATCATAAGATGAATCTCAAATGACTTTCGATCTTACTGTACATGAAGTAATTGGTGAATCTTACAGTTCAACAATTGTTTTTCTTTTGCCAAATTTCATGAAACGAATTGGAAAGTTATATAAGTTTAAATTGTTAAAATGGAAAAGGAAATGAAGGAACACTTTTGAACTTATCTTACTTGGTTATTCCACTACTTTATATGTCATTTTACTCATTCAATTTATGCACTCTGATGGGATATTGCATTGTTTGGTTTCTTTATTTCAAAGTAGAGCCTTTACCAAGTTTACAAACTTAGATATAAGGTCTATTTCTAGTTTAAAATTATTTTATTGAACAGTATGTATAATCTGTGATATATTTGATGCTATTTTTCACTGTCTTTGAATCTTATCATTCAGTTCAAATTATGACTCAAGATTCAAAAAGCTAGTTTGACAATTCACATTTTGAATCTCCACTTGATAACCTTGTGCCTGAGCTGTTTTCTTGTTGCATGTGATTACTTGGAACTTTAGCTTTTAGTATCTAAATTCTCATCATAAATCAGCTTATTTTCCAATTCTCAATATTAAATGTTTTTCCTCTTTCTTTTTTAAAGTTTGTGAAACTAGGAGGAGGTTAAAAGGATATAACATCTCTAAATTTATAGTGTATATTTTTGTGTGCCTCTCATTCTGGCTGCTTATTTGAATTATTAAACTTCGATTTCCTTTTCAAAGGTTCTATTCAAGAAAGATTGAATGTATTGATGTCAAGGACCCAAAATTTTTTGAATGAAGTGACTTTTCCACTTGCAAAACCTGGTCAAAGTAAGAAGCCTGATCCTGTAAATGATTTTGGATTTCAAATCATGGAAGACATATTTATGATAGAGCAGACAATTGACCGCAGAACGCCAAGTGGGGTTCTTTCTCTAGCTGCTGTAATTTGTATTGAACAATTCAGCAGGTGAATACACTTAAATCATTATTTGGTCATTGGGTCAATGCATTCATCAAAGGGATTATGCATTAACAAATTCTATACTGAAGTATATAAGTGAAGTGCATTCATCAAAAAGGTTATACATTAGCAAATTCAAGATCAGAGTATATAAATGAAGTGCTCTATGAAATATGTTTTTACTTTTGCAATTGGAATTCATGGTAAAATTATTTATTCTCAAAATTACAGAAAAAAATAGTGCAATAAGAGAAGACACATCATAATGTATATTTTCTGCTCTTCCTTTTCTTTTGCCTTAAAATGATAACATATTGGTTCTGATAATTTCAGTAGTTTCTTAAGTTGTTTTCTTTAGTCCAAAAATAAGAAATGTGTTTCTTGCTAGCTATGAGGGGAGCTATGACTGATATTCAAGAATGTATTTTTCAATTTATCATTTTTACTAAAATGTGTAGCTAAACAGCTTTCCTATTAGGATGTATATTACTTTTATTTTCTGGGTTATATAGAATGTCTGATTGGATAGTTATGTATTAAACAGTTATTTTCATATTAAGTTTGGATTAGGCAGTTACAGGTTTTGATGTCACAGATCTAGTGATCTATAGGAAGTGTTGCAGACTTCTGAAAGGGACTTAAGATATTAGACTGTTATTCCTAGTGTTTCGAAGGCAGGAGATTTTCTGTTTGGGGAGAAGGGAAACCGCGTTTGTACTCAAATCTGCCTTTGAAACCAAATTACTTTTATCTTTATTTGGAATTCTGGATGTTTATTTCTCAAGTCCAATGAAGTCTGAATTCCCAGGGGCTTGTGGAGGAATGAAACCACTGCATCAAGTACACCCACCTCTGATCTTAACAGAGAGGGCTGTTGCCATGTGAGATTATGAGCTATTATCAACCAGTTGGCACGTGTTTTCTTATTTTAATTTAATTTCAACGGAAAATTGGATCCTATGAAGCACCATTAACAAGGGTCTTGTCTTTTTTGTGTTGCTTGCTTGCTTCATGCCTATCAAACTGATATAGAAATTATTATTTGACCTTTTAAAAATAAGATTTGCAGGATGAATGGATTGACTGGTAAGAAAATGCAGAAAATATTTGGAGCTCTGGTGCCTGAATCTGTATATAATGATGCCCGTAATTTGGTTGAATATTGCTGCTTCAGATTTTTGTCTAGAGATGGTTCTGCTATTCATCCTTCCCTCCAGGTATAGAATATTGTTCTGTTTATGGTATGTTGGAAGTCATGTTCTGAAGTTCATTTTCTGTTTTGTTTTATTTTATCAAAGCTCCTCATAATTTCATCAGACATGCATATGGTATTTTTGTTTTATCATTTTATTTTTCTCGTAAAATTAGGGGAAAGCCTTTTTTTCCTTGTTCATTATATATGTTTTAATGTTGATTTACTGAACACAATTTTCAAACAAACAAAATAATGTTTTGTATTTCATATATCTGCATATTTTTCTTTTCATCTGATTAACACCACTCCTCCTTCCCATGTTTTTACTGCCATTCTGCTCTAGCCTTTTCCAGCTGTATGAGGACCACTAAATCCTCGTTTCTTATTAGCACGAACAAGCTGGTTAAGCATTTCATCAAATGCCAGCTAACCACTGAAGGTGGTCCAAGCTGATTGGTTGTCTACCTCAGGAGTACCAAGTCTCATGTGTATATGTTTGTGACATCTCCAGTTGCTTTGCACCTAAAACCTCAATGTGAATCCTCAATCTCATCAATAGTTGTTTATACCTGAGCCCTGACCTTGTTTGACGAGCTCTTCATCATGTGTATTGTTTTGGAGTCACTGGTCATCAATTTCACTAGCATCAACTCAGCACTTTCTCCTACCTATCTAGTGGTAAAGAATAGTGCAACCTCCCTCCAAAAGACGGAAGCTGTTAGGATGTAAAGAGAAGGAGAAGAGATTCCTCTCATTTTTCTTGTTCTTTTCATACTATTCCATAAAAATCTTTCTATTATTTTTCTTTTTGGTTCCTAACTGAAGCACACACATACCATGAAATAATTTTCTGAAAAATTGCTGTAAAACAAATTGTTTTTTGGGAATTTGAATGGTAAAAAAATCAGCAATGATAGGAGAAGCCTAACTTACTGGATTTCTTATTTTTACTTTCTCCCATTTAATTATCAGATGCTGTAATGCCAAATAAACTTTATTCTTTTATTTCCAAAAGGGAAATGCAATGTTTATTGCTTTTGGACGTGTTTGTAGGACCCTGCATTCCAGAGGTTGATATTCATAACCATGGTTGCCTGGGACAATCCTTATACCGACAACCTTTCCAGCAATGCAGAGAAGACTTCTTTACAGGTTCAGTTCTTTCCTTTAGTTAATGTAATTCAGGTGTCCTACCAGCATTGAATTTGCTGGTGATTGCATATGGGAGATATGTGAAGAGTGATAGCATTTTGCCAGGAATTCTCCCACTAGTTTGCCTTTTGCACTGTACCACAATGTTTGAACTTCTAAGGGTGATGTAGATGACTAACTAGAAAGTAGTTTACTTTTAAATATGAAGTATCCACCCTGTTGCACGACAAAAGTGTGTCCATCTTGTGAATGATAATCTAGGGAAAAGTTATTTGATCAATCTCATGAATTCAATCAATGATATCACAATAGAACATTGAAGTTGGGAGATATTTTGGTTCAAGGATTCCTAGCTATTTTCTTCATCACAAACAATTGCATTATTTCATTTTTCTTTATGATTTTGAGAGATCACTTCATATATGTAATTTTTTGTGGGCTTAGCAGAATAAACTTGTCACTGAGGAGGCTTTTGTTCGTATTGCTCCTGCAATCTCTGGTGTGGTTGACCATCCCACAGTGCACAATCTTTTCAAGGCTCTTGCTGGCAATCAAGAGGGCATTTCTGTGAGCTCATGGCTGAATTACATTAACGAGTTTGTCAAGTGAGTTGTTATTCATCTTTTTGTCAATGATGTGATGATCTTAGAAGACATCCAAGAAACATGTGTTTTTGACTTCCAAGTTTATGAAATATAAATGATGTGTAATTTCCAATTTACAAATCTCAAATTCTTCTAATGCACTAGGTATTCTCATTTTATCTAGATAATTAGTGCATGAAAGAATGAAATATCTTTTTTGCATGATGAGGGAATTAAGATTTTTTGTGAAACGACCCTCTTAATTGTCATGATTATTTGTTTCATCTTTTATTCACTTGTTTGCACTTTCTGTTTATAATGCCATTGCTTCAGACGACTCCTCTCTTATTTTCTCTTGAATTTTCTAATTTGCTATAATGAAGGTTTATGTAAGCTATTACGAAATAAATCTGTTGTATTAAAGGTTCACTGTTAGTTCAGATGCTTCATATGGTAAAGATCTTTGTAGTTCATAGACCTAAATATGGTACAGTTGCTTGAGTCTATTGCTGAAATATAAAATATAAAGAGATGATATACTTTTTAGTTGCATTTTTCATTTTATGGTTTGTTCTGTGACACGCTCTTTGCTTAATAGCGCCACAATGCTCTCAGAACTTCTAGACATTCTCTGTATGACAACTTTTTTGTGCTAAACTTGTACTGATATTACTGTAGAGTGCGTCAAAAGCAGATATCGTATCAGATTCCAGAGTTTCCTCAACTGTCTCAGGAGAGAATTTTATGCACTAGTTCCAACAGTAAGCGACCTGTTTTGAAATGGGAGAATAATTTGGCCTGGCCTGGCAAACTTACTCTAACAGATAAAGCAATCTATTTTGAGGTATTTTATGATTCTATACTATGGTTGTTATTAGAGTAGTATTTTAAAGGTTGCAACCATCTTAACATGGAAAGATTGTATTTGTTCCTTAATAGAATTAGCTTTCTTAAAGGCTGCTCATAGTCTCATAAAAACTTCAATTCACAAGATCCAATTGATTTCTACAAGAGATAGGTCCAGTGGAACTCCCTTCGTGGTTTCAAGTCAAGTAAACAATGTGAGAATAGGATTTTAGCTTTGAGAAAATATTGGAGATCCCACATTTTAGTATTATGACCAAAGTATAATATATATAAGTGAGTATAAACCTTACATTATAAGTTGGTTTTGTTGGTTGAATGAAGTCTAAATCTACTTTCTAAAGTATTAAAACCCAACTTAGCAATGTTTGTTGGACCTAAGGTGTCATCCACTATAGGCCCCCCCTATTAGACTACCCACAAATATCCAGCCTCACACTTGAAATATTCAAACCTCAAAGTGAGAGGATGCGTTTAAGATCTCACATTAACTAGAGATATGATCAAATTATAGTATAAAAGTGAGTGCAAAACTCACCTTATAAGTCACTTTTGTAGTTTAGTTGTTTTTTGTTAGTGATTGATCTTTGAGAAATTATTAAGACAGTTAACCATTAGAAACTGTTCACTGTAGATAATGCTAAAATAAGATTGATGGTGAAAACTGAATGGTTTCTTTGCTTGCTAATGTGTGTGAAAGTTGAATCAATGATTGATTATAGATCAAAGAGTTTGTATGATAAAAAAAGTAATCACCATCTTGTTTGATTGTTCTTTTCAAATCTATATGTTCCAGACAGTTAGCATACTGGGGGAGAAGAGAGCCATGAGATTGGATCTTACAAGTAATGGCTCACAAGTAGAGAAGGCAAAGGTTGGGCCGTTAGGGTCTTCACTTTTTGATTCTGCTGTTTCTGTTTCCTCTGGCTCAGAGACAAAGTGAGTAAGCTTCTTCCTGCATTTTTTTTTATTATTTCTAATGAGTCTTGTTAAATAGAACTCAGCTTTATCAGAAAAGTATGTCTGGGTAAAAAAGATGAAGTCCAACTAAACATTCTAAATACTCAGGTGATAAAAGTTATGTAGAATATCGTACTCTCCAGGTTATCTCCATTTTCCCATAAGATGAGGTGCATAAGGAGATGTAGGAGATTTTTTATGTATAAATAAAATAACTGAAACACCAAAGTTTTGTTCTCCACTTTCACCTGTAGTGCTTTGCTGCTCGTTTTAAAATAATGTATTTTCTGTTTCTTTTTATATTCTTACTTAGGTTGAATAGGTGGGTGCTGGAATTCATTGATTTAGGAGGTGAGATGAAGAGGGATGTTTGGCATGCATTTATAAATGAAGTCATCACTTTGCACAGGTTCATACGTGAGTATGGACCTGATGCGTATGATGAGTCGCTTTTTAATGTATATGGAGCTCGCAAAGGAAGTGATAGGGCTACAACCTCTGCTATTAATGGTATTGCTAGACTCCAAGCCCTTCAATATTTGCGGAAGTTGCTTGACAATCCCACCAAACTTGTTCAGTTCTCATATTTACAGAATGCACCACTTGGTGACATTGTCCTCCAAACTTTAGCTGTTAACTACTGGGGAGGTCCACTAGTTACTGGATTTGTAAATACCCGCAATCAGTCAGAAACTCGACCTTCTGATGAAATAGCTGATAGCCGCAACCATGTATTTGACATAGATGGAAGTATCTACTTGCAGAAGTGGATGAAATCTCCATCTTGGGGTTCAAGTACTTCCACTAACTTTTGGAAGAACACATCAGTAAAAGGTTTAATATTGAGTAAGAATCTTGTTGTGGCTGATTTATCACTCACAGAAAGAGCAGCAAAAATAAGCAGACTAAAGTACCACGTTGTGGAGAAGACTCAAGCCACCATTGATGCTGCAACTCTGCAAGGCATACCCAGCAACATTGATCTTTTCAAGGTTGAGATGCTTAACTTGCTCTCTTATCTCCTTTGTTTATTTAAGTGACTAGTAACTACTTGATTATGATTATGCAACATTCAAATCAGTTATCTATACGCTCTTTCAAAAGCAGTAGTGTTTGCATGCTTGATATTGCTCACAATTTCTTCTAGATACTGGTATAATTGTTCCATGAGGCCATGACTATCATCAGTATTAGGGTTTTGGAATAGCTGTAATATGTATAAGCACGGGACAGTAATTTGTTATTCAAGTATTTAAATTCATCTCATCCCTTTATTTTTGCAATAAAAAGCCAGTATTGAAAAGTTTTCTTACAATGCTTTTTCAAATTCTTTTAATTTATGAAATTTCCAGAATCATGACAACAGTATTTTTATCCTTTAACGTGGCTGGAGTTGTCTGATGTTCTAATATTGCTATTCAATATGCTTAATTAAAGTGGTGTTTGAAAGTAGTGACATTAGAAGAAAGAAAATAAAGCTTATAGAGGAAATTTAAAAGCTATTGGTACATGTGTTTCAAACTTTTAGTTTCTGAGATACTAAAATCAACAGGAAGATGTTTAAAATTAATTTAGTGGTGACACTAAAAGATGTAGAAAATGATAAAGTAATATGGTTGATACATTCACAATTATTCTACCCCATTAAGAGGTTTATTTATGTTGAAAGGAACTAAAGTGTAACTTATTATCTTTGGAGGGAGGGGAGCCTATATTTTAAAATAATTGGGGACGGAAGTGTAATTTAAGCATCTTTGCTGGTCGGGGAGAGATGCTTAACTCATTCTTATAACAAATGACATTTTAGTTTACTGCAGAAGAGTTCAATTCCTGTCAAAAGTCTTATTAGCAATGGTGCCTTAGGCCATCATATTTCATTGCTTATTTATGTTCTCTTCTTTGAATGGGATCCAAAAATCATAAGCTCTTAGATATTGACTTTGTTCCTGTGCAGGAGCTAATGTTTCCTTTCGCCTTGATTGCGAAAAACTTTGAAAAGCTTAGGCATTGGGAGGAGCCACACTTGACTATTGCATTTCTTGGACTCACCTATACAATACTTTATAGGTAGATGTTCACCTCATTTTTGTTATGCTATTGATGGTTGTTGTTTTCCCAGTCATCAGTCAGCATGATGATCATTTGATATCTAGCTTCTCTTTTACTTTTTGTAATGAAAGATAATTATTTACTTAAATGTCATTTCTGTAAGACTTACTTTGTACATGCACATAACTGTAATAACAGTTTAGACCTGCACAAAATGTGAGGACCATAAAATGTAATGTACTTTCCGAGCTTTGGTGAACAATGAATTTCATGGTGAAAAACATTGCTTTGAGAATTTGGTTTTTAACCAAGCCAAATGACATCATGTGATCAATGTAACCAACCTCACTTGGATAAAATTTATTGTTGTTGTTGGTGAACAGAACAATAAGTCTTCATTGATCCCTCCAACCAAGTTGATGTTTTGGATAGTGTATTTGCAGGACAAGCTAATTAATGTTCTTGTTTATAGTTTCTGAGCACCTATTTCTTCCATGTTTGAGCTGATGTTTTAGTTTTCCTTTCCAGAAACCTGGTGTCGTATATGTTTCCCATGATGCTGATGATTTCGGCAGTTGGCATGCTCACAATCAGGGCCCTTAAAGAGCAAGGACGCCTTGGACGATCTTTTGGTGAAGTCACAATACGTGATCAGCCCCCATCCAATACTATTCAAAAGATCATTGCAGTAAAAGATGCCATGCGTGATGTTGAAAATTTTATGCAGCAAGTGAATGTCTCCCTCCTCAAAATACGTTCTATTTTACTTTCTGGCCATCCACAGGTATATTATTAAGAGTAATGAGAAATCTAGTTGTGATTTGCATTCACCACATGTTCTTTAGTTGAAGCTCAAACTAGTTTTTGGTATGCTATTTGATATTATTATTTTGATCTTATTCCTGTTCCGGGGGCTATTTAATATGATCTGATACATCAGATTTTGGGTGGATTTTTTATTTTATTGATTTGCATGATTTTGATCTCTACTCCTGTGGATGTTTAATATGGCCACCTTTTTCAGATAACTACTGAGGTTGCAATGATACTGATATTTTCTGCAACCATACTCCTCATTGTCCCATTCAAGTACATCTTTTCCTTTCTTCTCTTCGATATGTTCACAAGGGAGCTTGAGTTTCGGAGAGAAATGGCTCAGAAGTTCATCAAATTTTTGAGAGAACGGTGGCATGCGGTGCCTGCTGCCCCCGTGTCAATTTTACCTTTCCAAAATGAAGCCAGATCAGAAATTTACTTGAAAGAAATTGAGGACCAATCAAAATCACAAGGAAATCAGAGCAGTGGAAAGTCCAGGTAGCTAGTGCCACCATTTTCAGTGTTGCCGACAGATAATGTAAATAAGTAAATTTTGTTTCAATTTTATTTCTTTTGTAAAGAAAAATAGGAAGGTCTTTCACTAACTTTTTCTCCCTTTGGATTTGTTATACGGAACGCCTGAGTTGGGTAGTTTTCAGTTTTACTTTTTTCCTCATGTTGAACAATGTTGGTTCCCATTGAAGAAAATGCATGATTAATTACAACAGATAAAACTATATGCCTGGATTTGTAGAGGGCTCTTAGACATCGGAGTAAATTTCGGTTGCACTCATAGAAACATAGAAGTCAATGATACAACAAAAAGCAAAAAAAAAAAGAGATTAAAAACAAAACATTAAAGTGTAACATTGAGAAAACATTCAATTTACATGCGAATTGCTACCACGTGATCCATGAAGTGTGCATGTATACCAATGGGAGGATCAGAGCCAACCATGTCCGAGGTTTGACTTTACAAGTATTAGATTCATTGCATGCAACTGTCTTGCCATGATAGGAACACAATGTTTGGTTCCTGTATGAAAAATTAATATTAACAAGAATTATTGCAGTTAAGAAGATGAAGGTAGAGAATTATTCTGATTTGTATATACTGTACAAATCTATGATGAATGGGTAAAAATATTATTTGTGTAGAATGAACTTACCTGAAGCCACAGAATGTAATAACAAAGTCTGCTCCCGAGCATGTTATTATACTGGGATCATCATGTGCAAAACTATATGCTGCAGGACAAACCTGCTTAAACATGGTTGAATAGTTTGAAGACAAACATGTAGCAGGGTTTCCATAAGTGCCTCTGCAGCAATACTCATCAGTGTTAAAGACATCACAGGCACTGCAGCAAGCAATAACTTTGTCACCTTGTTTTGAAGCTAGCTAGGGTGGACAATTCTTCCTCAAATCTCCATCACAGCCAGCAATGTGCTGCAGTTCCCAGTGCCATTAACAGCTTTTACTGTCACAGGCAAGTTGAATCCATCTACAAGGCTAACATAATAAAAATCAGGTTCACCAAAGGTAAAGTCAGCAATTGTAACAGGTGGGGTTCCTGGGCCTGTGCAGTTAATGTTGGTACCACAAGCACCTGTTTCACAGTTGCCATTGCCATTCTTGTCAAAGTTGCAACCTGTTCTAGCCCATATTTTTCCACTCCATCCTACAGCACTTTTGATTGGCCAGGATTTAATGCATCTCCACTGAAGTTATCACTTCCTGTTATCTCAGGCCATATTGTCTCCTTGCAGTAATTTACTATAGTTGAAGTCTTACTGCTTCCACAGGTTTCAGGTGCTGCCACTCAACAGATCAAATTTCTAAGATTGTAAAAAATAACCCTTTTTTGGAAAGCCTAGTTGTTGCTTAAACAAATGAGGATTTTGTTCTAAGCATAAACAAATCATCAGTCTGAGTTGCACACCCAATAATAGCAAAGTTTCTGCATTCGGGTCAAGTCAAGACTCTGTTATGCAGATTGGACCACTACCACCTATTGTAGCCACTGCGTTTTTCTCCTGATGTAACGTGGTTTTATGGACATAGGAATGTTTTGAAGTCGTTTTCAAACACATTAAATGAAACAAGGAATTGTCAAATTAAGGTTTAAACTTTTTAGTTATATATGAACCTAAATAGAAAGATTAATGATAGAACCAGTATCACTTGTCCAGAGTCAAGTCTGCTTTATTTGCTTCACACAGGTTGACCATGATAAAGAGGTTATAAAAGTTAAGAAATTACCAGATGAAATAACAGCAAAGATGAAAAGAAGTGGACTGTGATGATTAGCCATATATCCACTGATACATTTGATTACATTGTCTGCAATTGTCAACGTGCATGGGGTGAGAGGTTTGTGAGCTATTTATGAGTATGCTCAATGAAAGGAGTTGACGAATACGTGAAGAAGAGAGTGAATCTATGAGTACTGACAGCACTAAAAGCTTTCCTTGCTTGCTTAAGGCCAAAATTTCAGAGGATACCTTGCTCACCATTGTCATAGTGGCTATGTCCTTCGATTCATTAAAATTGTTATGCACTTTTTTCATTTTTCCAAGTTCTTTATGTTGTCTTGTTTTAAGACTTCATCCTTGTACTGAAGTGTAAAAAAGTTTGTGATATATATCATTTCAGTAATTAGAACTGTGATAAGGATTCAACAATGCATATCCATATATATTTCAGTAATTCTACTTAAAATACAGTTTTGAAATGTAAATCATAACTGTCCAAATCCAGGTCTGGAATCCAATTTAAAATGGTGACTCGTAGGAAATTAGTGTTATTTTTTTGCTGTGCAAGTCATTCTTACATTTATTCATTTTTTTTAATGATTTTGTTAAATAGGTAATTAAGAATATGTTGACTGTTATTTTATAGAACAATTTCTTTTAATAAATTATTATTTTAAAACATTATTTATTTATTTATTAAGACTTAAAAATGATTTTTTTATTTTAATTTAAAATTTATTTTAGTTCAAGTTTATTTAAAAATTATTTTTACATCAAAATCTTTTAACTTATTTTTACAAATTAATTTGTAAAATATATATCAAAAACTTGTTCTATTACATTTCCAATAAATTTTTCACTATTTTTCTCTTAATCTAATCAATGTCGCTTGTTTACTTTCCCTCCCTTTTTCTTTCATTTTCCAACCCCCCTTCAATTCAAATAAATTTATTTTTCCAAAAAAAATTAAGAAAATTTTTATCACTAGAGTGGTAATCATCTTTACTCCAAGAACGACTTAGTTTTTCAAGTGAAAGTTACGAAAAAAATAAAATTTTCTATTAGATAACAATATAGTTTCACCATTGTCCACCACATAAACTATATTTTAGCAATTTTAATGAAATATATATATATATATATATATATATAACTACTTCAACCAAAAAAAAGTATAGATTAATATTTACGCTAATTAACCATTTTGAAGTAGTTATATGTTTAATAGAAGTTGTTTTCTAAATATAATACTCCATCCAAAATATATATTTATCACTTAACTCCTTCGTAGAGTATAATGCTGCAAACCAAATTCCAACATATAAACAAATTTCTTCCACATAGAAACCTAGTACTGTACAATTTCAGATATGATCCGTTATGTCTCAGACAGAAAAATATGGATTCATACACAACACTTATGTATTTTCCTCCACCTCTACTTTATATCCATATTAATGTTCTTCTTAGGAAAGTAGATACGAGTCTAAATCTCATTTTAACTACCGACAATTGAGATGATAAAGAAGATTGATAAATTTATTATTATTTTTAATTAAAAATGTTGTTAATGCTTATGTAGGTTATTATATTCATATTGATGTTTTGTTTCTTCAAGAAATTCTTTCTTAAAAAATCCATTAGTGATAAAATTGAACAAAATTAATAGAACTAAAATTTTGTATTAAGATTGTATTTTTTTTCTCATTTTATTAAAAATGAAATATATGAATACATGTTGTACTAAACTTACTATTTACATTACAATTGAAATACAATTAGAAAAACATATAAGTTTTAAATCTTGGTAGAAAAATGCGTGTCGTGTATTTCATTTCGATTACTGTTTTATTATTTCTTTAACTTATATATATATATATATATATATATATATATATATATATATATATATATATATATATATATATATATATATATATATATATATATATATAATATATTTTTTAATAATAAAAAATAT
>Ga0214543_1009694_pt1 | contig 14786 bp, 13 predicted proteins | sample CNSS2metaG_FD_160094 | JGI IMG/M metagenome (GOLD analysis project Ga0214543, IMG submission 160094) | Root nodule microbial communities from cowpea collected in UCLA plant growth center, Los Angeles, California, USA - CNSS2 | ecosystem: Host-associated > Plants > Roots > Nodule | place: USA...
GTGAAAGGAACCTTCACATCTAGATAGCTTGCTATCTTAATGTCCAGTGGGGATTTCACTTAGCTTTCTTAATCAACTCACACCATATTCAATAATCTTAAAAAGGAACAAGATAATCCTTCATCAAGAAGCTAGGGTTAGGTTTTTGTAGAGACATCCTTAGGTATCTTTTATTTGCTTAGAGGCCCCTAAACTCTTCTATATAAGGGGTGCTCCAAGACATGTAAAAGGGGTTGAACATTTTGAAGTAAAAACACTCTTGTGTCTCAACCATTTGTGAGAGTTTCCTCCCTTAGGAGTGAATACTTTTAAGCCTTATCTTGGATAGCAAGTGGCGGCACACATCCACTCATCTTCAAGGTTGCCATGGTTTCTAGCCTAGCCTTGTAGTGGCGTGCTTCTCATATTTTTACCATTTCTTTCCTTTCCATTTTATGTTTTCTTATTTCTTTAATTGTTCTCGGTTTTTTATGGTTTATGTGTTTTCCATTTCGTTTTCATTTGAATCAATCCGTCATTTTCTTCTCTTGACCTTTGTGAAAGGTACCTTCACATCTAGATAGCTTGCTATCTTAATGTCCAGTGGGGATTTCACTTAGCTTTCTTAATCAACTCACACCATACTCAATAATCAACTCCATCATCATTTTATATCTAGAGCCTAGGTTATCTTGAATATGGTGTTTTTCATGTGCTAACGTTGTCTTATTGTAGCTATCTTTGTATGGTTCAAATCCACTTTCATTACACATAAAAATAGTGCTGAAAGATAACGTGACGATTTTAAAACATTCAACTGCACCAACTTAGCGGTAAAAAATTAAGTTTTTTGTGTCAAAAGAAAGCTCTTTGAGGCTAGTTTCCAGGAAAAAAAAGAACCAACGCATTTGGAGTTCTATGGAGAAAGTTATGATCAAATTAGTAAGCAAAGGACAAATCTGCCAAGAATACGTGAATCAATGTTTTCAGGTTCTGTTGTGGCAGTTTGGTTACGGTTTTTGCACCTCTTTAAGCTCCTAAATGTGGTTGGATAACATGTCTTTGGATGCTTAGTCTTTAAGCCTCAAATCCATGAGTTTAAATGCTTGATAGCTACAAGTTTGTGTCTTTGTGTATGTCATGTTGAGTCTTTAAAGGTGCGTAACTTTTGCTTGAGTTATATGTCATATGTTAACTTGAAGTTTTCTTATTCTTGTTTTTCCAAGTATTTGAATTTTGCTTTCACTTTATATCTTGCTTGATGTAAGCTCCATGAAATTGATTTTGGCCTAAAACTTAAGGAACTAAGTGTCCAAGCCACCTAAAACTCTTTCTCACCATTTTATGAAACTAGTTGTGAAAGAAGAAAATTTTGCACCAATTTTTGCCTAAAAACCGAGAGCAACCTTACTCCTTTGTGAACTAAAAGTGTGTTTTTCACTAGATGTTATGCCACTTGTTTTCATACTTGAGAATTGGGTGATATTGGCTAATTAGTTCCATATTTTAACTTGGTTATGATCTTTCTTGGTGCATGCATGATTTAAGACTTGAAGATGCTTGTCAAGTACTTTCCATAGAGTCTTTAAAATGTGTTTTTCTTGTTTTAGTCTTGTTAAAAGTTTTGTCTCAAACTTTTCTTCTTTAGAGTTTAGCTTTCCTTGTTTTTGTGCTTTTCTTGCTTGTCACTAGGTGTTCTTTGTTTTGTCTTACTAGTTTTCTTTTCTTGAAACTCTTGGGGTGTTGTGGCCAAATCACTTGTCTTGCATTTGAAAGGTTTTGCACAAGTTTTTAAAAGTATTTTCTTCAATCCTTTGATGGATTTTGAGTGTTAGCCTTGCCTTGTTACTTTGGGAGTGTGATCTAAACACTTAGGTTGCATTTTGGGTTGGAATTGGTCTTGGTTTTCATGTTGTCTAACCCCTAATTGATTTATTTTGTCTTGGCTTTGAGTGTTTTGTTGTAGGAATCATGGCAAGTTCATCAAATGCACCTACTCCAAACAAAAACAATACATTGGTGAGATTGCTTCGGGATTTGAAGTTGTATAGGAAGGAGTTCTTTGAACAATTGAGAAAGGACAAGGAGCAAAGTGACCTAAGAATCCAAGATAAAATTCAAAGGCTTGAAGCTAGGGATCAAGAAAGAGAGGCAAGGAAAAGAGGGCATTCTAGGCACAACCCATCACAAGAGAAGCAAACTCCAAAGATTCCTAAGTTCAAAGGAGAAAATGACCCAAACATCTACATTGAGTGGGAACAAAAAGTGGACCAAATTTTTACCATTCATGTTGTTAGTGATCAAAAGCAAGTAGATTTGGTAGTCTTAGAGTTTGAGGATTATGCCATGACTTCCTCTCTTGACAAAGTTATACATTTGGCCACCAAAGTGGAAACTCAATTGCAAAAGGAAAAAGAGGCCAAGAGGAGTGGTTCATACAATGACTATTATTCTAGTACTTGGAAAGATAAAGAAAGAAAACATGATAAATCACCACCCAAGAGTTCCCAATACCCACCTCCTAGGACTAATTCGTTTAGGCCTTCTAATGAAACTCCTAATTCTTCTCAAGGTACAAGGACAAGTTCTATAAAATGTTTTAAGTGTTTGGGATATGGGAACATAGCTTCAAATTGTCCTACCAAAAGAACCATGGCCTTAAACCTTAAAAATGTAGAGAGTGAACATTCTTTTCCCCCTTCCCCCAAAAGTACTTCTGCCCACACTTCTTCTTGAAGTGAAAGGATTAAACCCCTTGAAGTTGGATTGTTAATGATAAGGCACCAACTAAGACAAGTTTCCAAGGAACTTGACCCTTCTCAAAGACAAAACATTTTTCATTCAAGGTGCCATATCAATGACAAACTATGTCCCCTTCTCATAGATAATGGAAGTAGTGTAAATGTGGCTAGCACAAGGGTTGTGGACAAGCTTGGCTTGAAAACTATCCCTCATGCCAAGCCCTACAAGTTATCATGGCTTAAGGAAGAAGACATTAAGGTAACTCAACAAGTCCTCATTAACTTTTCAATTGGAAATTTTAAAGATGAGGTGTTATGTGATGTTGTGCCTATGGAAGCAGCTCGTATTTTGCCAGGTAAGCCATGACAATTTGGTAGAAAAGTCATTTATGATGGCCATGCTAACACCTATGCTTTCTCCTTCCAAGGCAAGAAGTTCACACTCCTACCTCTCTCACCCAATCAAACAAATGAGGACCAAAATAAAGTGAAAGATAAGAGAAAAGATGAAAAAGAAAAAGAGCAAGTTACCTCCAAAGTGTTACTTGCCTCCAAAAAAGGATTTCCAAAGCAAGATGGACATCACCATTCTTCCTTCTCTTGCAAGGCTCAAAAGGAAGAACCAATGCGCAAGCATGAGAGGAAAAGTAGTCTAGAAAAAAGGGATGGCCTAACCAAAGCTAGGTGTAGTACCCTTAGAAAGGATGCAACAAGAGCTGATAAAAGGGACGCACAAAACCTCCCCCAAAACAAGTCAAGCTCCATTTACAAAGGCTTAAAGAATTTGTGGTCAAATTCTCTCCTAGAATGGCAGGATGATGAAGGATTGACCCCAACCAAGGATGGAGGCACATGCTTAAGAGGACTAAGCATGTTGAGAAAGGAAGTTCACTAATCCTTCATCCCTTTCATTTGTGTTTGTTATTTTGATTCCCTAAGTTGACTTAGTTGAATCAACTTTAGTTGACTTGTTGACCTTTGACTAGGTTTGACTTGTTGACTATAGTTGACTTGACTTAAGCCAACATGTTAATCTATGTTTATTTGCTTTGTAAGTTAACTAGGAGTAAGAAAGCAATACTAGGTGGCACATGGTGATTGGGGAGCATAAATGATATGGAAAAGAGAGTAAAGCAAAGGCATAAAGCATAAAGTAAAAGGCATAAAACAAGTGTACCTATGTACCTTTGGTCTCCTTTAAGTCCATTAGATGAGGCACCACCAGGGACTCCCAATATGAAGGCCCATGGGATTACGTCCATTAGGTGAGGCACCACTAAAAACTCTCACTACAAGAGTCATGGAATTACGTCCTTCTCAGACTATGTATATGTCTCACCAACCAATCAGAGAGTTCCCATAAATACTAATATCATGTTGACATGCATATGTATATAAACAGCCAATCATACAAATCACAGTTCCCAATTCACACACAATAAAGCAACATCTTATTTCCATCTCAACCTCATACTATAACCATGGTATCATCCCTCAACCCTTCCAATAAAGCATTTAGATCGAACAAGCAAGCAACACATCAGTGAATCACTCAACAATAGTACCAAAACTTGCCTCCAGTCTCGCTCAGGCTAAAAGGTCTCGCTCAGGCGAGGGAGATCCTCTCGCTTAGGTAAGCCCCTTCTCGCCTAGGCGAGGGTTCAAGAAGTGGGACAGCAGCTTCTGCGATCTCTCACTCAAGCGAGTCCCTTCTCGCCTCAGCGAGATCACCATCGCTAAAAAAATGCAAACTCGTTTCCTGAGCGACAGTTCAAGCAGAAGATCCTGGGCGAGCCTCTATTAGTCTCGCCTAGGCGAGACACGCTCGCTTGGGCGAGAAAGACAATACTTACCACTTTTCTCGCGTGCAACAAATAAGCATTCAGGCCAAACAATGTTTAAACATGTTTCCAATCAATTAGAATAATCAATCAAGTCATGCCATCATGAAACAGAATCAAAGCAAGTAACAAATCGAAAGAAACCAGCAAACCCTAGCTTCCCTTACCTGGAAAGGGGTTATACGTTTGACATTGAACCACGAAGCACAGCAGCTCTAGAACTAGACCTCCAAAAGTGAGTCGAACCATGGTCAAGTTGAGCGCGAATCTCAGCATACTTCGAAACCCTAGCAGAGGTTTTGTGGAGAAAAAATGGGTAAGTTAGGGCACTGATTTTTCTGAATGACTTGCAATTGAGGGACCTTGGCTACTTTAGGGGCCTTGGCACCCTATGGGCCAGCCCTTTAGGCCTAACTGATGTGATCCCAATAAGGCTTATAGCATTGGGCCAACGCCTAGGCCTATTCCTTTTAATTTCTTTTATTTTTCTTTATTTTTAATTAAATAAATTTGCTCTAATTGGTTTTGTTTTTGCTAAATGCAGCCCACTCTTCAAGCTGCTAATTGATATTGGGCCTACGGCCCAATTCACCACACCAATGTGAACAACATTTTTTTTTTGAAAGTGGCAAGATCAGTACGTGTCTTTGCTAGGCCAAGAACCATTGTGAAGACGTTCATTCCACGCTTCATCAACATTCTCTTCTCCATTTGTTGGGCCGAGACTAATCATACATCAGCCCAATTATTGTGCGTAAACCACCACTTTGCAACACGATAACGCACCTCCCATTATCACACCAACCGTTGCTCATGAATCAATGTTATTGAGCTTAAGCCCAATCTGCATCAACAGGTCCAACAATCACCACTTCTCGCCAATTCTCCAATGCATCCATATTGAAGATAGGTGCGGCTAGGGTTCTTGCTCGCCCAACTTTCTTCCAGCCTTCACGCATCCAATTTCCTTTCACCCGTGCAGCACGGTTCTGGCTCGTGAATCCATTCCTTTCGCCTAAAGTACACCCACGTCGCAGCTAGGTTTCTACATCACCAACCGCTAGGGTTCTTAAGAGGGTTGTGCCCCTTGAGGGTTCTGTCCCGTTAGATAGGAATGTCCGTCCCGTTTCTCCTTTTTTTTGTCATTAGGAATCTGTTAGTTGGCTTCCTGGCGATTGGAGAGCTTTTCTGGCGAGTACCGCAATGGAGGAGCCTCATCAAGTGGTATTTAGAGCCACTCGGTTCTCGGATGTCTTCAAAGCTAAGTATTCGAGCACTCTCTCTATTGTTTTTCTCTTTATCTGTTCGATTATGTCGTGTTCTATACTCGTTTGAGTCATTTTTGCTTCTCTAGTGTTGATCTTGTGCTCTTGATGTGTTTTCGTGCTAAAATTGATTCTTTACTATTGTTCAGATTGCCTTGAATCAGTAACTGTGCTGTTGAAATGTTTAGCTCTCTCAATCTGCCGCTTAATGCATGTTTGTTATGTTTTAATTTCAGTTTTGATTACCTAGCTTTAAATTTTATAATCTCGTGTTTTTGTCTTAGGTTTTGTTAGTTCATTTTCTGTGTCAATGATTCCATAGATGCGTGCCTAATTTGTGTATTGTCCCTGTTTTTGTCTCTGTTTCAGTACATGTTTGGTCTATCACATGCTTAGTTTCTGTTTTGGTGTATTGTGGAGTTCACCTATTGCTACTAGATGAATAGCAATTTCTTGCAGTACATTTTTCACTATTTCATGTTGAATTTGTGCTGCATTCTTGCATTGTTTGTCCAATTGCATTTCGTGATCAGTTTGTATGTGTGATGAAGGATTATCTTGTTTCTTTTTAAGATAATTGAATATGGTGTGAGTTGATTAACAAAGCTAAGTAAAATCCCCACTGGACATTAAGATAGCAAGCTATCTAGATGTGAAGGTTCCTTTCACAAAGCTCAAGAGAAGAAGATGATGGATTGATTCAAAACAAAAAGGAAAAGGAAAGCACATAAACCATAGAAAACCAAGAACAATTAAAGGAAGAAGAAAACATAAAATGGAAAGGAAAGAAATGGTAAAAATGTAAGAAGCACGCCACTACAAGGCTAGGCTAGAAGCCATGGCAACCTTGAAGATGAGTAGATGTGTGCCGCCACTTGCTATGCAAGATAAGGCTTAAAAGTATTCACTCCCAAGGGAGGAAACTCTCACAAATGGTTGAGACACAAGAGTGTTTTTACTTCAAAATGTTCAACCCTTTTACATGTCTAGGAGCACCCCTTATATAGAAGAGTTTAGGGGCCTCTAAGCAAATAAAAGATACCTAAGGATGTCTCTACAAAAACCTAACCCTAGCTTCTAGAAACTAGGTCAAATAAGGTTACAAAAATGAGAGACAAAAGACCTAACTATGGTGTGTGCAAGGCTAATTTCGTTCTAACACAAAAGGAGACAAAGAATGTGTCTCATATGTCTCCAAAAAGTGGCCAAAGTGTGCTAAAAACAAAGGAGACCAAAGGTACATAGGTACACTTGCTTCATGCCTTTTATTTTATGCTTTATGCCTTTGCTTTACTCTCTCCTCCACATCATTTATGCTCCCCAATCACCATGCGGCACCTAGCATTGCTTTGTTACTCCTAATTAACCTACAAAGCAAATAAACATATATTAGCATGTTGGCTTAAGTCAAGTCAACTATAGTCAACAAGTCAAACCTAGTCAAAGGTTAACAAGTCAACTAAAGTTGATTCAACTAAGTCAACATAGGGAATCAATCCTTCATCATGCTTAGTCTTCTTAAGCATGTGCCTCCATCCTTGGTTGGGGTCAATCCTTCATCAATTCATCCAAAACATTGCTAAGTTTTCTAGACTAGAAAAAGATTTTAAGCACAATTTAGACTTGCTCTTGAGTGAACAAAGAAATAGAGGAAACTACAAGAGAGAGCAAGCTAAACATCAAAAGCTTCGAGAGTTTGAAAAGAAGCGCGAAAAAGAAGAGTTTGAGAAGCTTTGTGCTCAAAGAGAACAAGAGGAAAAAGAGATAATAGAGAGAAAGAAAAGAGATGAGGAAGAAAAGGCTAAAGAAGAGAGTCTAAGAAAAGCAAAAGAAGAGAATGAGAGAAAAGAATTAGAGGAAAGAGACAAAATACGACAAAAAGAGTGAGATTGAAATACAATCATCAATGGTAGAGTTAAAGATTGTTTCAAAAGCAAAAGGGGAACTAATTGTTAAGGATTTATTTACTTTGTCATTAAATCTTTTGTTTTGTTTCCCTCTCAAACATTTTGTTCCCCATCTCATTCCCTTATTTCATCCTCTTCCATATCTTGTGTCAAAACACACTTTGACTCTAAAATTCTTTTCAAAAATCATTTTAGTCAAAGTGTGAAACACTCTTTTTGTGAAGTGGGCTTAATATCATCTTTTTTAATTTTCAAAGGCCCATTTTCAAAAGTTTTCCATTCAATTTTACTGCATGGTCATTATGATTTCATTATAATTTTATTTGATGACTAGTGCAGATTTGTTTTTGATTCTGGTGGAACTTTAACTTTCGTTGCTTTGGGCCTTTAATAAACCTCTAGATCTGAGGACAGATCCTCTTCAAGAGGGAGGGGATGATGTGATCCCAATAAGGCTTATAGCATTGGGCCAACGCCTAGGCCTAATCCTTTTAATTTCTTTTATTTTTAATTAAATAAATTTGTTCTAATTGGTTTGTTTTTGCTAAATGCAGCCCATTTTTCAAGCTGCCAATTGATATTGGGCCTACGACCCAATTCACCACACCAATGTGAACAACATTTTTTTTTTCTGAAAGTGGCATGAGAAGTACGTGTCTTTGTTGTGCCAAGAACCATTGTGAAGTCGTTCATTCCATATGTTTTAGTGGCCGAACACAAGCAGTCCACGCGTCATCTAAATTTTTTCCAGCACATCACACAGATCAAGGATATGCAGCCACGCTTCGTCAACATTCTCTTCTCCATTTGTTGGGCCAAGACTAATCATACATCAGCCCAATTATTGTGCGTAAACCACCACTTTGCAACACGGCAACGCACCTCACGTTATCACACCAGCCATTGCTCATGAATCAACGTTATTGGGCTTAAGCCCAATCTGCATCAACGGGTCCAACACTCACCGCTTCCAGCCAATTCTCCAATGCATCCATATTGAAGATAGATGCAGCTAGGGTTCTTGCTCGCCAAACTTTCTTCCAGCCTTCACGCATACAATTTCCTTTCACCCGTGCAGCCCAATAACATTCTGTAATCACGGTTTTGGCTCGTGAATTCATTCCTTTCGCCTAAAGTACACCCACGCCGTAGCTAGGTTTCTACATCACCAGCTGCTAGGGTTCTTGAGAGGGTTGTGCCATTTTAGGGTTCTGTCCCTTTAGATAGGAATGCTTATCCCGTTTCACCTTTTTTTGCTGTTAGGAATCTGTTAGTTGGCTTCCTCTTTGTCTTTGCTTCTCGGCTGCCTTTCCACCTATATAAAGGCAGGCCAACCACATGTATGGTAGCTTTGATGAATGTTAGTCCGGTTGAGATCACTCCCACCGTTCGTCTTAGCTCCCCTTTCCCTTGGGATGAGGATTTCTCCTCCTAGGGTTTCCAAACAAGTGAGATACGAGAGCAATCTGAGTGTTAAACACCATACACGAACAATTCCTCTACATTTCTCTCGCTCTCCGCGAGATTCAATCGGTGGAACGCTGATTGGAGAGCTTTTCTGGCGAGTACCGTGACGGAGGAGCCTCATCACCAATAGTGAGTGATGAGATGCCTCGAGCCAAGGGACCTACAACAAAAGCCATGGCTAGGAAAATATAAGAGGAATGGGCCTTAAATGCGCATGCAAGGCCCAAGATGAACTTCGCTTGGGCCAAGGAAGATGTGAAGACCTAGCCTAGGACATTTTTCTTGTAAATGCTAGATTAGGATTTTATTTTGGGCTTTGTATTTTGGCCCAATAGAATAGGGTTTTCTTTAGGCCATGGGCCTTAGAAGAAATTGGGCTTTAGAAGTAATTTTGGACCAAAAAAGGGAATTGGGCGAAATGTGCCAAGAGTAGTGTGTCTACTCTAGAAAAGCCTAGAAGCTTATCAAACTTGCTCTCCAAGGATGAGAGTTAACTTCCCATGGCAAGACAAGTGTGACTTGCTTAGGTGGCAAGTCACACCTCCCACATGCTCCTTTTTGGCTCCAAAATTCGACTTTTTAGACTCCTTTTTCCCTCCACTTTTTGGAGACTCCTTGGTCTCATTTTAGCCTATAAATAGAAGGCTTAGGAGATGTATTTTTCAGCTTGAAATTGAGTAATGAATTGCTGCCCAAATTTGTGCACAAATCTCTTTTGAGCTCACCTTAGAGTAAACTCTTCTCTAGTTTACTCTAGTCTTCTTCCTTAGGAGCTGGCCTCACCTCTCTTATGAATCCTTTCACCTACACCAAACCAAACACTTTAAGCTTCTTTCCTTCATGGTTCCGCATCAGACACCATCCATGGAGCCTCCATTCTTCATGCAAGCTTCAATGGAGACAAGAAAAAGCCATCAGTGAGGCAGCCTTTAGCATTAGGGGAGTCAATAAAAGTGGGCTCTACAGAAAACTTGACCCGTAAACTCGGCCCATAAACCTATCCAATAAAGTGGATCATAAACTGGTCTTATAAACACAACCTCTACAATAGATTTGTAAATTCAACCGTAAATTAAAAAAAAAACATGATTTTGTGTGACGCCCGTGATTTCAACCGTAAATTCATAATGATTTAGAAAGCCAAGAAATAGTTGTTTATAACATGGTGATTTTTTCGGTTCGAGTTTAAGTTCGAATTTACGTGTGAAGTGTATATGTTGTGTTTATGATTGAGTTTATTAGATATGTTTATAGGCTGAGTTTACGGTCAAGTTTCAGGTCGAGTTTACCGTTACGGTGTATCGACCGAGTTCACTGATCTTCTTTTGCGGGTCTAGTTTACTATCTTAGTTTCATTTCGACTTTTCGAGCCAAGTTTACATCTCATGTTTACAGGTCGAATAGATTTGTCAAATTTGCGTGTTGTGTTTCTGGGTCGTGATTATGACACATATTTTACGAGGTCAAATTTTATGTCGATTTTCTGGGTCATGATTTTGGTTTGCATTTGTGGTCAATTTACATGGCGATTGTAGGGTTCATTTTTACCGGACAAGTTTACGATCAAGTTTATTCGATAGGTTTACAGGCCGAGTTTAACGGCCGATTTTTGGGCCAAATTTACAGGTCAAGTTTACAGGCTCAGTTTTCGGGATGAGTTTACGTGTCAGGTTCAAGAGTCGAGTTTACTATTTGAGTTTCGTTTCAACTTTTTTTGCCTAATTTTCGGTTCCTAATTATGCCTCACATCTTACAAGGTCGAATTTTATGTCGATATTATGGTTCATGTTTTCAGTTTGTGTTTACGGTCAAATTCAGGGATTTATTGTGGAGTTGTGTTTACGCGACAAGTTTACGATCGACTTTATTGGATAGGTTCACGGGCCTAGTTTATGCATCAAGTTTTCGGGCCGAATTTTCGGGTTTATTGTTCGGGTCATGTTTATGAGACAAGTTTATGATCAAGTTTATTGGATAAGTTTACGGGCTGAATTTATGGTCAAGTTTCAAGTCGAGAGTACGGGTACGGTCTATCGACTAAGTTCACTGATGTTCTTTTGTGGCTCTAGTTTACTAGTTCAGTTTCATTTCGTCTTTTCGAGCCAAGTTTACGTACCAAGTTTATGAATCATGTTTACAAGTCGAAAAGGTTAGTCAAATTTACGTACCGTTCCTGGGTCGTGATTGTGACTCATATTTTACGAGGTCGAATTTTATATCAATTTTTTGCGTCGTGTTTTCGGTTTGCGTTTATGGTCAAATGTACATGGTGATACTAGGGTTCGTGTTTATCAGAACAGTTTACGATCGAGTTTATTCAATTGGTTTACGGGCCGCGTTTAAGGGCCAAATTATCGGGCCAAGTTTACGGGCCAAGTTTTCGGCATGAGTTAATGAGTCAGGTTTAAGGGTTGAATTTACAAATTGAGTTTCGTTTCAACTTTTTGTCTCGAGTTTACGGATCGCGTTTACAAATCTTGTTTTACAGGTCGACTAGGTTAGTCAAGTTTATGGGTTCTAATTATGCTTCACATCTTATGGTGTCAAATTTATGTCTATTTTGTGCGTCAGGTTTTTGGTTCGAGTTTATGGTCAAATTTAGCGATTTGTTGTTGGGGTTGTGTTTACGGGACCACTTTACGATTGACTTTATTGGATAGGTTTACGGGTCGACTTAATGGGTCAAGATTTCAGGCCAAATTTTCGTTAATTTTCATTTCAAATTTTCGAGCCATGTTTACGTATCAAGTTTATGAATCATGTTTATAGGTCGAAAAGGTTAGTCAAATTTACGTGTCGGGTTTATGGTTCGTGATTGTGACTCATCTTTTACGAGGTCGAATTTTATTTTGATTTCCAGGTCGTGTTTTTGGTTTGCGATTATGGTGGAATTTAAATAGCGATTGTAGGGTTCATGTTTACTGGACAACTTTACGATCGAGTTTATTCGATAGGTTTAGGAGCTAACTTTAAAGCCTGAATTATCGAGCCAGGTTTACGGGTTAGGTTTATGGGCCGAGTTTTCTGGATGAGTTAATTGGTCAGGTATAAGGGTCGAGTTTACAAATTGAGTTTCGTATAAACTTTTTGAGTCGAGTTTACAAATCTTGTTTTTACAGGTTGACTAGGTTAGTCAAGTTTATGGGTTTTAATTATGCTTCATATCTTATGAGGTCGAATTTATGTCGATTTTGTGCATTGTCTTTTCGCTAAGATTGATTGTTGGGGTCGTGTTTACGGGCCAAGTTTATGATTGACTGTATTGGACAGGTTTACGGGCCGAGTTTATGGATCAAGTTTTCAGGCCGAATTTTCGGGTATGTTATTGTGGTAGTGTTTACGGGACAAGTTTATGATCAAGTTTATTAGACAAGTTTACTGCTTGAGTTTACGGTCAAGTTTCAGGCCAAGTTTACAAGTACAGTGTATCGACCAAGTTCACTGATCTTCTTTTACGGGTCAAATTTAAAAGTTCAGTTTCATTTCGTCTTTTCGAGCCGAGTTTACATTTCAGGTTTACGAATCATGTTTATAGGTCGAATAGTTTAGTCAAATTTACGTGTCGGGTTTATGGGTCGTGATTATGACTCATATTTTACGAGGTCAAATTTTATGTCGATTTTCTGGGTCGTGTTTTTGGTCTGCGTTTATGGTCAAATTTACATGTCAATTGTAGGGTTCGTGTTTAGCAGACAAGTTTATAATCGAGTTTATTCGATAGGTTTACGAGTAAAACTTTTGGGGCAAATTTACGGGTCAAGTTTACAGGCTGAGTTTTCTGGTTTATTGTTCGGGTCGTGTTTATGAGACAAGTTTATGATCGAGTTTATTGTTCGGGTCGTGTTTATGGTCAAGTTTCAAGCCGAGTTTACGGGTATGATCTATCGACCGAGTTCACTGATCTTCTTTTATGGCTCTTGTTTACTAGTTCAGTTTCATTTCGTATTTTCGAACCGAGTTTACGTATCAGGTTTATGAATCATATTTGCAGGTCGAATAGGTTAGTCAAATTTATGTATCAGGTTTCTGGGTCGTGATTGTGACACATATTTTACGAGGTCGAATTTAATGTCGATTTTTTGGGTCGTTTTTTCGGTTTTCGTTTATGGTCGAATGTATATGGCGATTCTAGGGTTCGTGTTTACCAGAAAAATTTACGATCGAGTTTATTCGATAGGTTTAGGAGCTGACTTTAAAGATAAAGATGTGACCACCTCATCAAGTTCCAAGGAAGCCAACCCTAGGAGGATCACTAGGAGCATGACAAAAGGGAAGACATTATCCTCTCAATCTTTATTTTTCATTTCTTTAGTTTCAATTTCTTGAAGTTGGTTGTGGTTGACTATTTTGAGTTGACTTGTTGACCTTGATTCAAGGGTGGACTTTGTGACCCAAGATTAGCTTAACCTTAAACCAACATGCTAATAAATTCCTTAATTTACTTTTGTAGGAATAAGAAAGGAGGAGGACTACATGGGAGACACTTGGCGTCTTAAGGAAGAGAGAGAAGGAACAAGACTTTCTAGAAGCATCTAGAAAGGAGAGGCCCACATGTCTTGGACACCAAGTCTTCTAGAATGTTCTAGAACCCTCCTTTGGGAGCCTTGGCCATGAAGACTTGCCACCTAGGAGGCTTGGACGAAATTTCTCCCATGTGCACCCTATGTTGACCTACTTTCTAGAACATGATAGGTTTCTTTTATAACCTTCTACTTTGTTGTTTTGCTAAGGGCCCCTAGACTTGTCTATTTAAGGGGACCTCTAACACTTGTAGAGGGGTTGAACATTTTGGAGAATTTATACACTTTGTTTTTCAAACTTTTGTGACAGTATTCCTCCTTAGGGAGTGGAGTTCTTTCAAGCCTTATCTTGCCTTGGCAAGTGGCGGCATACACCACTTATCTTCAAGGTTGCCATGGCTTCTTCTAGCCTAGCCTTGTAGTGGTGTGAATCCTCCATTCCTCCCTTTTCCCTTGCTTTTCATTTTATGTTTCTTTACTCTTCTTGGTTTATATTGTTTCTATTATATGTTTTTCCTTTTGGTTTCTTACTCTCTATCAATCCATCCTCATCCTCTTTAAAACCTTGGAAAGGAACCTTCACATCTAGATAGCTTGCTATCTTAATGTCTAGTGGGGATTTCCTTGGTTTTCTTAATCAATCATCACCATATTCATTAATCTTATAAAAGGAACATGATAATCCTACATCACCTATGAGCCATCCCCTTCACTCATTCCTAGGGTTGTCTCTATTTTAGACATTGGAGGTGAGGTCATGAACATTATGGAGTTGGTCATCCAAGTCTTGAAACCTTGTTGTGCAATGCATGTGATGTGCATTTTGAGCCATGTTGAGGTCTTGAAGTTGGTTGAGAACCATTCTCTCAAATTGGGAGTATGTATGTTCAGTATTCTCAAGTGGATTGTACAGCTCAATTGCCATTGGCTGAGGTTCATCTTTGATGAAGGCATGACCACCTCCTTAGAAGCTCCATCAAGAAGGATCACTAGAAGCATGTCTAGAGGGGAGTCTTCTATTCCATCACCTTTATCTTTGTTTTGCATTACTTTAGTTTGAATTCCC
>Ga0214543_1009695_pt1 | contig 14786 bp, 8 predicted proteins | sample CNSS2metaG_FD_160094 | JGI IMG/M metagenome (GOLD analysis project Ga0214543, IMG submission 160094) | Root nodule microbial communities from cowpea collected in UCLA plant growth center, Los Angeles, California, USA - CNSS2 | ecosystem: Host-associated > Plants > Roots > Nodule | place: USA...
ACACACAGAATTCCATATTACTTTCAAAACCTGAATTTCATATCTTATTTTACTCAGAATCATGCTGAATATATTTTCTGACTAAGATTTGGTGAGAAAGTTCTTGAACCATTGTGCAGAGAGTTTTGGGTATCTTTTGAGACCGTTTTTGAAATCCACAAAGATGAATCCAAATCGCACAGTATAGCCAGAGGCCCACTCCATGTTATCCAGAAATGACCATACAAAATATCCTTTCACATTCACACCATCCCTATAATGATATAATAAAACACAAGAATTAACCAAAGCTAAACGTAAAATGGAAATATGAAAAACAAATATAGCAAATAAATCAGCCATGCTCCTCTGATACAAACATTACTTACCCGATTGCCATTTTAACATAATAAAGATAACGATATAAGTAATCAACTCTGGGGGTATCTAAAAGCTTTTCTTCTAGTGATAGTGTTGGATCGTTGAACTCATCATAACCTGTCAATTATTTTTTGTTGGCTTAATGAAACATCATCAATTTGTTACCTATGAACACAACTATCCTACAAAAGTGAAGTATGAGTGGTTTATTACCATTTTCAGTAATGTAAATTACGGGGTTGTTGTAATTCTTCTTGATGTAAACCAACAGCTGTCGTAATCCTCGTGGATAAACGCATAACCAGGTCGAAGCAGCCTGCAAATTATTGCAGTGTTGTCTAAATATTTTGGAGTATAAAAATTAACAAATGTAACGTAGAAGTCAATGAAATGATGAAATACATACATATGGACAAAGGATCTGGCCGTCACGCTGATCTGCCATTAAAAAAACAGGTTTTCAAACATATGTACTATATAGTATGGACTCTGATGTCTCAGATTATGTTATGAAACATAATTATATTTTGCAATTTGGAACAAATCTACTACTAACGTCTCATGTAGAGATTGATGATCACTTAGTATAATTTCTTGTTTGAAGATTCTATAGAAAGAAAGCAACTGGTGCAGATGTATAAAGAACTTGATAGTTACTTGTAACATGAACAAGAAGATCATTGAGTGGGGATGGTTTGGAACCACGTAGATCAGGTGCATTGACAGCATAAACAGTTGCATAGTGGTTTAGACCCAGAAAATCAAACGACCCTTTAAGTTGTTTGGCTTCTTCTTTGGAGAACCTTGGTAGACGGTTTCCCACCAAATGTTGCATGCTTGTTGGATACTCACCTTTTGTGAGAGGATCCATATACCTAACCAGAATTGCAAAATGCAAATGCATCAAGAACAAGCACTCTGCAACACAATTTTTTAGTTTCCTAACACCACAAATGATATATCATTACATTTTTCAATTACAGGTGTCAGAATACATATAATTTCTTACCACCCAAACCTGAAGTCAATGGCTCGACGTGCAGCGTCTCGATCTGTTATGTCATCACTACCCGGCAAAAGCCAGTCACTGTTCAAGGTAATTCCTAGTAAACCCTTTTGAGATTTCTGCATAAGCAATTTTCAAATATTTTGGCTAATTAGTCTCCTATAGCATTCAGTAGGCTTTTTTGTATATCGGGGTTCATTTAAAGTGAAATTTGTAAAAATGGATCTGTTCAATTTTTTTTTTGTAAAATAGGATCAAACTGGTAGGGTGAGAGACGACATTACAGGTGAAGTCGTCTCCCACCCTACCGGCTTTCTTTTTTTTTTTTTTTTAAAACAAAACCGTGCTTTGAAAGGAAAATTTCTATTCACTTGAAAAGTGAAGTCGTCCTCGCACATGATTACTTCACTTTTCAATTTTTAACTGAATAGTTTTTCCTGCTTGTGTAACCAGCTTCAAAACTATCAAAAGCAAACATCGAATATATCTGGAAAATGCTCAAGCAGTTAAACACAACAAGAAGGAAAGTTAATGCAAGGAGAATACCTCCTGGGGGCATTTGGTTTCCGTAGGCCCAAAAGCCACCAATAGCAATTGGGAAGAGGCACATTGCAATAAAGAAATAAGCAACCTTGGCTCCTTTCCACATTGGCACACCAGCTGGGTGCTTAAAAGTTTAAGGCACTGTGGACTGAATTTTCAGGGCCAAATTGTGACCTCTGAAAGAAAAGGCTATAATTCCAAGTGCATTCATGGCATGATGGCAAGAAATACAAGACTATAATTCCAAGTGCATTTATGGCAAGAAATACAGAAGCAGAAGGTTGTGACAATTATAGGGGTTTGTAGGAGATTGAAGGTGGTCTTCTTTGGCTTACAGAGAGGATCCACGCCATGGTAGAGTAAGTTACAATACTGACACGTTAAAAAAGTATATAAAAAAAAACTGAAAAGTGAAGTCATCACGTACGAGGACGACTTCACTTGTTCAGATGAATAGAAATCGGTCTCCTATATCACGGTTTTGCTTCTCGAAAAAAGAAAAAAGAAATCGGTAGGATGGAGGACGACTTCATCTGTAGTGTCATCCTCCACCCTGACGACTTGACCCTTTTTTATAAAAAAAAATTCAACGAACCCCTTTTTATAAATTACACCTTTTTACAAATTACAGTTCAAATGGACCCCAAAATACAAAAAAGCCGCATTCAGTAATTTCACATGAAAACACGGCATGGTCCTAAAATATGGCTCAAAGTTGAAGAGTACAGAGAACCTGATACTTGGTCTTGTACAAGTTAGCAGCAGCAGCATGAGAAAGAAGTAGATTGTGAGAAACCAAATATGGCTCAGTTCCTGAATCACCACCTGTGCAATTCAGTTTTAGCCAATCAGAACACCGACCTGGTGCATGCTCTCCAAATGTATAACCATTCAAGGCCACAGTGCTCGGTTCATTCAGAGTAATCCAATATTTCACCCTATCACCAAATTCCTTGAAGCAGAGTTCAGCAAAGTCCCTAAAATCATCTCTGCACACTCATCAATGGTATAAGTTTATCAGTTCATTAGATTCACCAAATCCTTTCCCTCAATAGTCATACATTGTTCCTCGGTTAATTATGCAGTGGAAACTTGAGTTACTCACATAATGTGACGGCTTAAAAAGCCACCATACTCATCCTCCAAGGCCTGGGGAACGTCCCAATGAAAAATGGTCACAAATGGTTCCATACCTGCATTATTCACGATAATTATTATGACTAACAATCATATAGATATGATAATATAAATGTTAATGAATTATGACCATTCTTCAGTAGCTCGTTGATGAGGTTATTGTAGTAGTTTATCCCTGCCTTGTTTACTCCTGCAGAAAGCTTTCCTTCTGCGAAAAATTCATAAGAAATTAATAAAAAGTTACTATGCAGCACGAACGAAGAAAAAGAACTTAGAAACTTGACTTACTCGGTAATACCCTTGGCCAAGAAATGGAGAATCTATAAGCATCCAAATTCATGTCCTTCATGATTCCAATATCCTCCTAAAACATGTGAAACAGTCTATCATCACTCTGCATATGTTATATTTTTCTGTTCTTATTATAAAGACTAATGTATTTCTATTATCGAAACCATATATATACCTTATACCGATGATATTGGTCTGTCGTTACATCTCCAGTACTATGGTCTTTTATTTTTTCTGCACGCCATTTCATTGATAATTAAGTGGATATTAGACATTTAATTAGGAAATTTATAGTTTTTAGGTGTGGCAAGTTTAATATAACATACTCATATCCAGCAGGAAAAATACTTGCTTCAGTTTCCACTATGTATTTGAAAAAATAATATATTGACAGAAATATATATACCTGGATATTTGTGAGTGAAAGTATCCCATATACTCGGTCCTTTTCCATCTTCCCTTGCAGCACCTTCATACTACACCACAAAATTATCTCTCTCACCTTCTCAATACATAATAATGGTTACTAATAATAAAAAAGAGAGTACATAGCACATGTAATTAATTATAGAATATTTATACATTCATTGAGTGATAAACAAACATTATTCATTAATACCAAGTTTATTAACTTGTACCATAGTTACATAGTGCCAGTTATACTCCAAAAACAACACATCTTTACTTTTCAATTCATGCATCAGAATGTGCAACTTTGTGTTGAAATTTATGAATTGTGTCTTTAAACAAAACAGGCAGTTAAAAAGATCATACCAGTTTTCAGCTCAGGAACATGTTTGCATAAGATTAAGTTAAAATATGATGTACCTGGTATGAAGCAGATGCTGTCCCGAAAACAAAGCCTTTGGGGAAACTGCTTCGGTTGAGATAAGAAACGTCAAGGATGGGTGGAACGACCTTGGATTGAGTGAGGGTGATGATGGATGAGGTAACAAAAACCCATAGCAGTGGAAACATGTTCATTTTGATCACCATAGGTCACAAAGTGAAGTTAAGGTAAGTGATATTGTAGTCTCTATATTTGGTACTTTTATATACAAGTGTTAAATGTGTTTTTCATCCTTAATTTTTTTAGTGAAGATTGAGATTAGTTTCTTTTCAAAACTTTGATCAAATTTAATCTCTCAACTTTAAAAATGTATGGATTAATATTTAGTCCTCTTAATCAATTTTTGTTGAGTTTAATTGATATTTTAACATGTTTCATGATATCATTTGAATTGTTTACATCGTTTGAGATGTCAAATAAACTTAACAAAATTGGATTAAAATGACCAAAACTATGTATTTTTATACATGAAAAATCAAATTGGTTCAAAGTTTCTGATCGAGAGTGACTCATTTCAATTTTCTTCAAAATTAAGAGATAAAAATATATTTAATCCTATATATAATTTTAGTTTCTGTTGTGATACAAACAAAGAAACCTGCTAATTTGTTTTCATTCAGGAAATTTTATTGCTCAATTTCCGAAAACAAGGATAAACGGACTGTGTCAAACGTCAAATTTGAGTTGGAATTTTGAAGTTTAGACAACGTCAGTTCTACCAGTAATGTAGGACTGTGTCGTGAGTGGCTCTGGAGTCTCATTTTCTTCGTTCTACTGTTTTACTGCAATGTGTCAAGCTTTTGTTAAAATTCTTTAATTTTTATGCTAATCGAAAATAAAAATAAAAAGCCGATAATGAGACAAAATGAGGTGCTTTTGTCCAAATTGTCTTTGATGTTATATTATGTAAATTTAAATATGTAAATTTGACACCATTATTTTGGGACAATTCTGATTAACTTGTATTTCACTCTGACTTTAAGGTATATCTGAATCATTATGAGTGATTGATTTTGATGTGAATCGCATCATTTAAGAGTCTTTTTTCTTTTCACTAAATCTATAACTACAAACTTCCACATTCACCTGATATTCGTCATCTTCCATCTTCTCTAACAGTTAAGTGAAGTGACAGATACAAAATCAATGTGAAAAAGAATTATTCCTTCTTTCTTCTCGTTATTCCCTCATTGGATAAGGTTTTCTTTTCTTTTTCCTTTTTATTTTTATTTTCAAAGGTCACAACAACACAATGTTGGTAATTTGGTTCCTTTTGCTTTTTCATTTTTTACTAATTATGTTCTTTGTTGCATTTGAAATATACAGCTGTTTTTCATTTCAGGAGTTTTGGAAATTTTTTTTTAAGGTTCTTCAATTTCTACAAGTAATTTTTTTTCGGGCTAACTTTTTTCTATGTGAAGTATGTTAAGTATAATGCTTACTAATCATGTAATTTTGATTTCATGTACTTTTCATTTTCATCTTTTTTCACGTAACCTTGATTTGAATATTTTTTATTTTCTTTCATAGTTCTTAATAATGATTGTTTTGGTTTGTCTTACTTTTTTTCTATAGTGTTAGATTACCATATATGCAAATGTTGTAATTTTGGTTTTTTCTTTTCTATTCTTCCTTTCTAGACTTTCATTTTTCATGTGACCTTAATTTGAGTGTTTTCCTCCAATAACCTGTTCTGGGGAAGCTTTTGTTTGTGTTGCTCTTTTCTTGTCTTTTATCTGCTATTTTTCTTTTATAATTTAAGTATTTTTTATGTTTTCCATTTTTTGAGATTTGGGAGATTTCTTTTTCTGTTTTCCCAATTTTCGTAAGATAGGTTTCTTTTGGCTTTTTTTGAATATGAAGTGTGTATGAGCATAATGCATACAATAACTTTGGTTTTCTACTTACCATTTTTTCCCTTTTCAGATGACCTGATATGTCTGTTTTCTCTTTTTGTTTTTTATTTTGTTTTTATTTTCTTTTAATAGTTCAAAGAAACATGTTTATGGCTAGCTTGTTTTACTCTGTCTTGTTCTGCTTTATAACTTATTATTTTTCCTTTAACATTTTAATTATTTCGATGATGATTTTTTTTATTTTATTTTCCTAATTTTTTTAGTAAGGTACTTTTGTATATTAAATTAGGAATTTAAAGTGAATTTGAAATTTTACATTGAATTAAGTAAAGGCGAGTAGGATGAATAATACATAAATTTATAATTATAAGATTTTGAAGTGAAGTGATATTGTTTTACCTTGGTTTATTAACAATTGATGCGGAATTTTTTGATATTTCTCTGTGTTATCAAAATTAATGATATATTCTTTATGACTAACTCTGGAGTATAGTATAAAATAGATAAAAAATTAAGAATTTTTTATATAGATTTTTTTTTCTAGCTTTTTCACATAACCCTGATTTGAGAAAAGTTTTATTCTTTTTCTTGTGATATTCTACTTCATTTTCATACATATAAGACATTTGACACCATTTTTTATTTTCATGAATTATAGTCATTATATATATATATATATATATATATATATATATATATATATATATGACATTTGTATTACACATATAGGGTATTTGATACCACTTCTATCCAAAAATCTCAAGACAATGGTGTTTTGAACCTTTATTGTTATATAGTGTTTAACTTTGTCTATTCTATCCAATGTGAAACTTTTGACTTACACTAACGATTCCCGACACATTTTATTTTCTATTTAGATTTGAAGAATTTTGATATTTAAGGCGAATTAACTTTTGTGAATAATTTTTCTGTATTCCTTAATTTGTGTTTTTCTTTTACCAATTTTGACCCTAATTTGAGCAAACTTTTTATTCTTCCCTTTTTTGTCATTTTTCTCTTTTTATAGCTCACAATAAGTTGTGGGTAGTTTTTGTTTGTCGCGTTTTGCCCTCATGCTTTAACATTATCTCATATATTGTCGAATCTTAAACCCAATTTAAGTTTAAGAATTGACTTTATCAAAATTTATAGTATATTAAAGAAATGAGTAAACTCAACTTGTCCCACAAACACTCCTAATTAAAATACTTAGACAAACATCACAATCTTAGGATTAAAATTTTGAGTATGTACATTTTGTTGTGTTTAAAGATATGTGGTAAGCTCTATTAGGGTTGATGACATTGACTTTGATTGAGATTTAACTGATTGGCTTGAAATTTTGGATGAATTAGATATTTCTACAATATATTTCAATGCTCAAGCAAGCATTGAACAATAAGTTAGAAATAAATTTATGTCTAACACTGTCGACAATTTGTAAGGTGTTTGAGAAAAGCTAGAACACACTAGGCAATGGAGGCCAATGTTTCTGTATGTGCAGTTTTCACCTTGCTGAGGGTGGTGGTAAAACAATATCAGTTTACCCTAACTTCTGCATTAAGATGTATCAACACGATCTTAAGCCTAGGTGAGTTGATCAATGTTTGAGCTGCAATTTAGGATGACCAAGTCAAGGTGGTCCATTTTGGTGATATTCGAAACAATTTCACCCCTCCGACATGCTTTTCAAACTGAGCATGTTAATTTGCTACTACAACACCAAAGTCTATGTTTTACGACATGAAGAGACACCACGGTCTCAATGTCGTGTTTCGATCACGTCCCTTCACATTTTGAGTCGTAAATGTGTCTATTAGTAAGACACATGTCCTGTTTTTATCTGGTGTCATACCTCAAGTTTTGTAATAGTTATCATATCTCTTCATCGCATTCATCAATTTGTATATTGACAGTGAAGTGTCATAAATATTACTTATAAATGATTTTGAAGTCCATAGAAAATGAAAATTGGCAAGCTATACAATAAATTTAAAAATTATTTGTTTTTCTGGATGGATTTTAAAGATAGTTGAACATATAATCAAGAAAACTCATAAATTCAGAAGTTATGTCGTAATCTGTTGTATTAGTGCTCAAGATCAATTATCTATATGTTTAAACAAATCATTCATCTAAGTGTACTGAATTTTATATAGCATATTTTCAAAACCTGAGTTTCAAATCTCATATTCCTTTAAACCATGCTCTCTCTATATATATGTCAGACTACGATTTACTAAGGAAGTTCTTGAACCAATGTGCCGAGTATTTCGGGTGTCTTTTCAAGCCATCTTTGAAATCCACAAAAACGAGTCCAAATCGCACACTATAGCCAGAGTCCCACTCCAAGTTATCCAGCAATGACCACACAAAATATCCCTTTACATTCACACCATCCCTTGTATGCATAAAAATGAACAAAAACAAAGGAATTAACAAAAAATGTCACTCCAGTACTAGTTTTCTACTCTTTCTCACACCTTTTATAATAAAATAAAATTGGAGAAAGAAACTATTTCCCTTCTTTTCCTCTAAATGGTAAATTTAAAAAGCATGTATGAAAAACAAATATAGCTTCAATATGTGAATCAAGATGCATAAAACTATGATAAAGCATCACTTACTTGATTGCAGTTTGAAGATAATAAAGATGACGGTATATGTAATCAACTCTGTATGTATCTAGAAGGCTTTCTTCAAGTGAAAGCGTTGGATCGTTGAACTCGTCGTAACCTATCAATTAATTTTGCATAAATTTCATTAATTTTTTTTTATGAATCATTAGCTTTTTCAATATTACACTATGTATGGTTGATCTAATACCGTTTTCAGTAATGTAAATTACGGGGTTGTTATAATGCTTCTTGATGAAAAGCAACAGTCGTCGGAATCCTCGTGGATAAATGCACAACCAGTTAGAAGCAGCCTGCAAATTATTACATACAAGAGTTAAATTAAAATTTTGTATATGATCTATTAGGGTGAAAAGAAGTAACAAATGAAAAGCATTGACATTTGGTGCCAATGAAATTATGAAATACATACCATTGGACCAAGGAGCTTGCCATCATGCTGATCTGTAATTGAAAAAAAAAAAAAAAAAAAAAGTTTTCAAGAAAGTTTATTTGAGTTCTGTATGGCCATTCATTAGAAGAGAAACAACTAATAGTGCAGGCAAATAAGCAACTTGATTATTACTTGTAACATTAACAAGAGAATCCGTTTGTAAGGCTGGTCTGACACCAAGTTGGTGAGGAGCATGGGCAGCATAAAAGGATGAGTAGTAGTTTAGGCCTAGAAAATCAAATGACCCTTTGAGTTGTCTTGACTCTTCTCTGGTGAACTCTGGTAGCCGGTTTCCCAACATAGATCGCATGCTCTTTGGATATTCACCTTTAGTGAGTGGTTCCATAAACCTAATAACATAAAATGAAAAATGTAGATGCAATCAACAAGTATTGCCGAAACAGAACAAATGCTACATCACTACATTTGAATCTAGCTGGTTAGACTTGAGAGTATTTCTTTTAAACTCAAGTAGTTAATTTGAATTCCTAAGTAATATACAATCAATTTTTTATTCAGGTTTCGGAGAAGAGATATAATTTATGTAAACAGCACATATCACCCACATTAAGATGAGTACCACACATCAAATTTGATTGCATCCACTTGGCGACCCATGATGTGGAATGCTTTACAGTAACATTTCGAAAAGATAATTGCATAGCCATATAATGTTGTTGGTCCAAATTTTTCTTATATGATGGAGTAGTATACTATCATTGATGCCATGATCATATTTTCAATGATAAATATCGTCTCTGTCCATTTTCGTTCCCTTCAAGGTTTAAATGTTGAGTATAACCTTACCATCCAAACATGAAGTCAAGGCCCCGATGTGCAGCATCTCGATCTGATTTCTGTTCTGAAACCGGAACATACCAGTCAGAATTCAATGTAATCCCTATTGAACCCTTTTGAGATGCCTGCATACACATTTTCAAATATTTTGGCAATTTAGTTACTAACAACAGCCAATATCTTTACATGAAAATAAAGCATGGTCCATCAGCCAAAAAGAAATAACGTGTGGGTTTTGTACTCATTGACCCTCCATTAGAAAAGTTCAACTCTCATGTTATCTAAATTTCAGGACATAGTTGTGATTCAAAATTAAAACACTCAAGAATAGAGAGAACCTGATACTTGGTCTTATACAGTTTGGCAGCAGCAGCATGAGCAAGAAGTTGGTAGTGTGAAGTCAAGTAAGGCTCAGTTCCGGAATCACCACCTGTGCAGTTCAGTTTTAACCAATCAGAACACCGACCAGGTGCAAACCTACCATTTGCATAGCCATTCTTGCTCACACTCCTTGGTTCATTTAAAGTAATCCAATGTTTCACCCTATCACCAAATTCCTTGAAGCAAACTTCAGCATAGTCCCTAAAATCATCTCTGCATGCTCATATATCAATTATATATCAGATTATTATCTTTCGATAGTCATACAATGTTTATCAGTCAATTATAGCTCTAGGTGGAAATTGGAGTCACTCACACAATGTGACGGTTTAAGAAACTGCCATACTCATCCTCCAAGGCTTGGGGAACATCCCAATGAAAGAGGGTCACATATGGTTGCAGACCTGCATGATTCACGATGATCATTTGAGTGACAATCATATGGACATGATACTAAAGCAATGTAAAGAGTTAAATAAATAAACTTTAATGAATTATGACCATTAGCCATTAGCTCGTTGATGAGGTTGTTGTAGTAGTTTATTCCTTCATGGTTTACACCTGCACTGAGCTTTCCTTCTGCAGACAATTAGTTATAAGAAGTTAACAATATGTTACGATACACAAACTAGAGAAATAAATTATTTGGGTGGAATATAAATAAAACTTAACTTACTGGGTAGAATCCTAGACCAAGAAATGGAAAATCTATAAGCATCCAAATTCATGTACTTCATGATTCCAATATCCTCCTAAAACATGTGCCCCAATGTATCATGACTATACATATTAGTAATATATTTCATTCATATCGAAACCACTTATCTAGTACAACTATTTGAAACCAGATATACCTTGTACCGATGATATGAGTCATCTGCTACATCTCCATTACTTCCGTCTTTTATTTTTTCTGCATGCCAATTCATTGATAAATAAGTTGAAATTATACGTGTAATTATGCATTTTATAGTTATATCAAGCACAAGAGAGTACACTCAACTCATACAGCTGGAACATTACTCATTCAGTTAGCTAGTACTAAGTAGTTATCAGCTATAGAATTCTCAATGAATCCTCTCCTTTACTTTCATCTCTGTGATATCTGGTCACACCCTATCGGAGTTCTGATTTCAAGCAATAACATACTTGGTTGGTGTAACAGGGTCCAAAATTGCTCGCAAACTCACAGAGACCCAAAATTCTAGAAAGGCTGAGCAATTTAAAAACGCATACTTTCTCCATTCCTTAACAACTGTGTTCCAAGGTTCTCTCAAAGTTCCAAACATTTTGCCAAGTGAGTGGCAACAACTGCATTTACTCTTATTTGAAAAAAAAAATGAATAAAATACTGTTGAAACAGTAGTGAAGGAGATGCATACGTGGGTATTTATGAGTGAACGTATCCCATATACTGGGTCCTCTTCCACCTTCCCTTGCAGCCCCTTCATACTACACAGCAAAATCATGTCTCTTAGCTTCTGAATACATGAACGGTAATGGTGAACAATAACCAAATTGGAAGATATAAATGATTAAAATTAATCGACAAACTAACAATACCAAAATATAATGATATCATTATCCTAAAAACAAAAAAAAAAATGACAAACTTATGTTTATAATGTACCTGGTATGCCGAGGATGCTGTCCCGAAAACAAAGCCCTGGGGAAAACTGCTCCGGTTGAGAAATGAAGCGTCATGAATGGGTGAAATGGCCTTGGAATGAGTGATGTTGACGAAGGAGGTAACAGAAAGAGACAAAACGCAGAGCAACGGAAACAAGTCCAAATGCAATGCCATCATCGTAATTTGGGTAAGTGTTTCTGCTCTCTGCTTTATCATTTAGCCACTGATGGAGTGGAGAAGAAAGAAAGAAAAAAAAAATTGAAGTTATTTGAATAAAAAGAAAGAAGGTTGAAAATCAGTAGTTAGCACACTCAAGACTAACGCACTATCTTCAACCAAAAAATCTCAATGCAATAAATTTGTATTATTTTATTTATATATTATTTATCTTGTTTATTTTAAACTCACATTGAATTATTAACACTGTTATCATTGAATATTATAATACTGTTATTAAAATTTTCATATGTTTAATTCATATGGATATATATAGCGGAGAAAATATTTTTTTTTCCCATTCGAAGTAGGAGTAAAGATGATATTTTAATGTAATGCATTTATTTTATTTAAATAATTAATATAATTTTTTTTATAAAGATGGTAATAAAATATTAATTCTACAAAAGATAGTAATTAATATGATTTAAACGAAAAATTGATTTAATTATATAGTTTCCACTTTAATACGTGCTTTAATTTTATATTTAAAAAAGAACTCAAAATGTAATATATATATATATATATATATATATATATATATATATATATATATATATATATATATATAACAAAAAAAAAATATTAAAAATGAACATGGAAAAAAAAATGAAAGTGTATTTTATTTTTGTTCTGCTTTTACTAAGACACAAGCCTAATCAATACTACGCCATATGCACTATTTGAACAATTTTGACATTGTTAGGTTTATAATTTATAAGACAACAAGCCTAATCAAACCTACGCCATATGCACTATTTGAACAATTTTGACATAGTTGTTAGGTTTATAATTTATATATTGAGATATTTATATTGTCTTGAAATATAATTAAAATTAAACTTTTATATATATATATATATATATATATATATATATATATATATATATATAAAGTGAACAAGTGTAATACTTTAACATTCTAAAAAAACACTGCACAAAATAATTTAATTCATAATAAAGTGTTAAAAATTCAAATGTGATTCTAAGTTTCAGATTAAGTAAAGATTAAAAAGTTTTGTATGATACAATACTAAAAAAACTCATATTTTCTGTTAATTTTGTTTTGAATTTTTTTAAGAAAATATTTATAAATTTTGTTATAAAAAATGCAAGAAATTGTTGTCAATTTTTTTTGTAAAATATTTTGTATAACATAATTTTCAGAACAAATTTTGTAGGAAATTATCCACGAAGAAATTACCTGTCAATCAGGAATTTTAGAAAAAATAGCAGAAAAAGTCTCTTTTTGCAAATTTTTTTAACAAATTTGCAAAAAAAAATTCATATAATATGAGAATTTTTAGTAGTAATATGAGAATGAAGACTAATAAACTCATTGTCTTAAATGTATAGGTGACGTTAATCTCTTATATGTGAGTTTGACTCATGTTTCATTAGTGTTGTATCTCCCATATGATCCTCTATGGAAAGATCATAAGTGGAATTAGAGTTAGGTATGTTTTGGTAGTCAACTTAGACAAATCTCTATATTTCTTTCTGACGAAAGGTAAGACAAGTGTACAAGAAAGGGGGATACTTGTAATTAACTCTTTGATGATTCTCTTTGGAAACACCCATCATAAAAAATAAATAATTAAGGTTGATCTAGTATTTGCTTAAACGAGACACATCAAAACCACGTGTTATAAAGTAATAGTTTATGCCAATCAAATCAATTGAACAAGTCATTCGATTTAGTAAGGTTGAGTTAGGCTTAAGTCACGTTTTAAGATGATATTAGAGTCATCTTAAGCTTATCTTAATAATAATTATTATTGTTGGATCTATTGATCATTCGTTATCGGACCATTCATTAATGTCTAGTATAACATTCAAAAATATATATACCTTGATGGAAGTGGGTTCCATATATCCCATATAGATTAAAGATAATACAAATTTATAGTATATAAATAAATATAAATTTGATCCTAGAAGTTAATTTTATAGAATAGAGTAAAATTGAAAATGTCAAACCTTGTTGATTACATACACACACATACATATATATATATATATATATATATATATATATATATATATATATATATATATATATATATATATATAAATATATATAAATATATATATATATATATATATATATATATATATATATATATATATATATATATATATATATATTAAAATTTCAACCCAGATGTATATCTATATATATATACAAATATATACAAACAATTAATGTGAAACGTTGTTGGCTATATATAGATCTTATATATATATATATATATGATGGAGATGGTAAATGACAACTTTATAATAACAATATAATGTGTCTCTTTCATTCTGACTGTATTACCAACAGATATACAATGTATATATCTGTAAGTCCAATGTATAGATATAAAGGACTTTAAAATTACAATCAAAGACTAATCAAAGAAAGAAAGAATTACAATCAAAGAATCTCTATTTGTAAGACCTGTCTGTATATTTTTTGGAATAAAAGAATATGAATTAGTTAGAAAATAATTTAATAAATGAATGAATTTAATAGTAGTATCTTATTTGCTAGAGGCATAAAGTCTGGTTTCTTTCTTGAGGAAGTTCTTGTACCACATTGCCGATAGTTTTGGATATCTTTTCAAACCATTTTTGTAATCTATGAAGACCATTCCGAATCGT
>Ga0214543_1009703_pt1 | contig 14776 bp, 7 predicted proteins | sample CNSS2metaG_FD_160094 | JGI IMG/M metagenome (GOLD analysis project Ga0214543, IMG submission 160094) | Root nodule microbial communities from cowpea collected in UCLA plant growth center, Los Angeles, California, USA - CNSS2 | ecosystem: Host-associated > Plants > Roots > Nodule | place: USA...
TATATATATATATATATACACGGTAAGTTTTTCTCGTACCATAGTGTACATGAAGAGTTATTACTCCATTAAATTCATTTTATAATTATTTCAGTTTATAATTTCATTTTCAATGTATTTATTTCTAATTGAATAACTCAATTCAACTATTTTTTACTATTTATTTTTATTTTTATTTATTTAATTTGTCTTAAGGTTAAGACCCTTCAAATTTGGCATCAAATACATATATGAATGTGGATAAAAAAATAATAGTTAGAGGGAGGAGCGTTGAAAATCTCTTATTAACTATAAATAAGATGAATTTATAATAAATAAGTAGATTTTTTAAGGTTGAATTAGATTTAAAGTCAACTCTTTAAAATGTTATCAGAGTGATGCCAATTCTATCTTAGCAAAAGTTATATTTATTGGACATATTAGCCTGAAAGATCCTTAAAAGTTAGTTTTGTAAGGTTGAGTTAAATTTAAAATATATCTTTTAATCTAAAGTCTATGATAGCAAAAATTGTGATTTGTTTGGTCTATCAACGTGAGAGATATGTTGAAGTCATATCAACTAAAGATAGAAGAATTTACAATATATGAAATGAGCGGAAATTTTATATACAAGTTGATTTTATAAACTTTAGTAACACTTAAACTCGTAGGAGAGACTTTCACAAAAGTGATTTCTTCTACCAAAATTAGTCTTCAACACTATATACTTCATAAAAAATGCATAATCACTATGTGCACGAATAAAAACGAAAATCTAGAGCCAGTTATCTTTCAAGTTTTCCTAACCAGAGTGAGCGAATTTTTTACATGATCGTCATAAAGTAAAGAATAACAATGTATGTGTCTTCGTCACAGCAGTTGAAGTGGCTGCATTAGACTTTGCCGAGAGGCTCTGATCGATAAAACTATTATTAGATGATGAAATTTTTACAAAATGAAAAATAATGTGAGTGTGTGCGCGAGAGAATATACCATTCTAAAGTAAACAGAATTAGCAGAACTAACTGCATATACAGAGAGTTATACATTTCAATCACGCCTTGCAACAGAAACGAAAACTCTGCTAACATGCATGGGGAAGCAACCAAAGCTCAAAGGCTTTCCATACACTTCTCTCACAGTAGTCGTAGGACTCTTCACGAATGACATAGACGACCAAGAAGAGAAACTCGAGCCACGCGAGGATGCCACAGACTCAGAATCGGAGCTGCAATCGAACCTTGCTAACATCTCCAAACCAATAACATCTTCTTCGTGGAAACAATCTTGGGATGACTTTTTGCTCTTTCCGCGCTCAACCCTTTTCTTCCAAAACCTTAACCTTGACCGTGATGAAGGTTTCGGGTCTGGAACGCAGGGTTTGGGTAGCCCCATGCTGAGAAGTGCTGGTGGGGGACTCAGTGGAGGAAGATCATCTTTTGGTCGTTCCTTTGCCACCCCTGGTTGCATTTCCCATTTGAACGGAACCCCTTCCCCACTCCTATAGTAAGAGTTGCGAGAGGAGCACCCCAGAGAGGATCTCCTTGAAAGAATTTTGCTCAATGACATCTTCTCGTACTCGAAATCCATCGTAGCTTTTCCAATAAACAAAGTTAGACGAAGTTGTGTTTATATAGGATGAAGTGTGTGGTGTTTGGTTTGGTGTAGTATTGTTTATATACGTAAACACTGTTTTTGACCATACAGACACTCATAATTGTTAATTACATTGATTGGTCATAGGTTGTTACTTCTAGTTTGAGTGACTCAAAGCCTTTTTGTATTGACAAGGAAACGAATAGTGAAGCAAAAGATGGGTACGTAGTTACTGTCGTTGTTTCTAAGGCTGCTGCAAACCAATTATTATTGTAAGTTGGCCGGCCTCTGTTGCATGTGCCATTACCATACCGTAGGACTTAGTCACCATCACATTTATATATGAATTAGGGTTTGTGATGATCACTGAGATTATTTATTTATTTATTTATTGGCTTGTGTTATATGTGATGCACATGTCAGGGTTGCAGTGGAAAGTAAGGCTAGGCTTTTTGTGCTTGAATTAAGTAAAATGATATATTAATACGTGTGACAACTAAGGGCCATCTTCTTATCTTCACGGCTTTGATTGGAACATAGATAACTTTTCTCAATTGCTAAGAAAGCAAAGTCCATTACTTGGAAATTACCTAAGGTTTCATTCATTGAATTTGAACCAGTGCAGATGCCACTGGCTAGCTACTATTTCATTATTATGAGAATGAAGAGGACTTTTCACAATAACTTCTTTTTAATTGTCTGCCATATACCCTTTAGTTTTATAATTATAACTTCTTAAAGAGTATGATTTGGAACTGTTAACCGAACTGTGGAAGATAATTTGGCCCAGCAGTTCAAATATTATTCTGTGTATATGTATGACTGAGGAGACAAGATCACGTTATGTTCACACCGACTTCAAGAAAATTCTTTGGTACGATTGAGCTTCACTGTTATTAATTATACCCTTTTACTTGGTCCAGCTCTGAAGTCCAAGTGAATGGTAAAGTTTCTATATTTACCCAAACAACAGCACTTCTTGTGGTTTGGTATCATTTAATATATCTTTTTGACAATGCATTGGATATGGATGTATCATTGTATATGAATAAGACATTTACATGTTATCTAATCCTAAAACATTAGGTACCTTTTGGCGAACACCCTATATAAAGCCGAGCAATTATACTCCGCAGGATCCATTTGGTTTATATTTTCGTGTATAAGGGTGGTAAAAAAAATCTATTTTTTTTTTATCCCAAAAAAATCTAATTTTTTTTATCCGATTTCATTTTACTTTTGATTCAATCCATTTAAAATTTATTTTATTAAAATTTCAATCAATTTTATTAAATTTGAATTGAATATTCATTTTTTAATCTAGATTTTTAATTATGAAAAATTCAAAATATTTAATCTAAACTTTTAGTTGGGTTGAATGGAAGGTCAGGATGGGTTAGTCCAGACCGAAGATCAAGACGAGTCGATACAGATCGAAAGTTAAGACAGATCAATATAGACACAAGGTCGAACTAGGTAGGCCCAAGACGAAGGTCGAGTCAGACTAGCGTAGGCTCAAGGGCGAGACGTGTCGGAGGTAGAGTGAAATTCAACCACAACTAAAATTTGGTTAAGTCGGTCCCGACCGAAATCCAGTCGAAATTCAGCCGAATCATCCTCGACCGAAATTTGGCTGAATTCGATCGAGTCGATCCAGATCGAAATTTGGTCATATTCAACTTGGTCTGTCCAATCACCCCCAAATGAAATACAACCATATTCAATCGAGTTGATCACGACCAAAATTCCGTGAATTCAACCAAGTAGGTCCAACTAAAATTTGACCATTTTCATCCAAGACGACTCCAATCAAAATTAGACCGAGTTAGTCTCGCCCAAAATTCGATCTCGTTAACCTAGCCTAAACTAAATTGAATCGGTCTCTACCAAAATTTGGCGAAATCAATCTCGATTGTATTCGATTGAGAAGGACATAATCTTAAAATAATGATTACTTTGTTACGTACGTGGAATGTTATTCACAGTATTAACTCTCGTAACAAAAATGTTGATTAAATTTAATATCTTGTTATAAAAAATTATTAAATTTCAGGCAGCCAATTAAAATATCTAAAATATAATCTAATTTATAAACTTTATCAAAATTAATTTGAAACTAATAGTTTATCCAAAATTCGTTTCTTCGTTACTATATAAATTTAATATGTACTTTTTCAAAGAGCTTAGAATTAACATATTTCTGGTAAATCCGACTATTCCCATATTTATATTCTCAAATATTAATTATATTTCAATTATTCGTAAATATCTTCATTCGCCATATTCCTGATCCATAAACCTCTTAATTTGAAAATTCTTTCACGCGCTCGACCTTTGCCGCGCTCCCGGTTCCAATCTCAAGCTACCTTTATCGTAACCTTAGGTTCGTCTCTCTCCTTTCTGGGGTTTTTGTTTCTTAGTTTTTCCCATAGGGTTTGATTCCTTTGTTGTTCCCATGTCTTTCTCTGTTTCTGCACTGGATTGTTAATCCTGTGTTGGACTGCTGGCTGTTACTGATTTCTCGGATGAATGTGTGATTGAGTATTTACTCTTCTAGATGTTTTTCATTGGAGTTCAGAGGATTGGATGAAAATTAGAAAAAAAAGGTGTATTTTGCGTTTGGGCACAGATATAGGTACAGCTGAGTTTGTCTGAATCCTGAAAACGCAAACAAATCCCACAATTAATTAGTCTGGAAAACTAAAATTTAATGACCTACCGTTAACGCGACCAATTTGGTTCACTCATCCAGTGGATGTCTAAACAACGGAAAAGAACACAAAAAATCCTGATTAAATGAAAAATATTCTACATTAAAAAAATATAGCAATAGTTGATTGACTCTGTTCCAAGACTATCACAATTAATTTGTTGAATCACAAATTTGATTTGAAGGTTTGGAAGTACAGAAGACCAATTTATTGCTGTTCACCAGAATGAAGAAATGCTAACTGTATTTAATACACCTATTTATCTGTAACATTCTAAATTCCACTCAATGACTGACGAGGGTGGCATAGTGTGTTGCCTTTTTCGGATGGCGAGTTTGTGAATATCGTAGGGTCTGAAGATGCGTGTGAAGCAATGTTTTATATTCAATGTTACAAAGCTTCTGTTTTTTAGATTCACAGTTGGAGATGTCTTGGAAGGACTAATTTTCCTTGGTTCAGATTTTGAGTTGTTGGTTTCTTAGATTCCTACTACCTCTCTACCACTTAAAGCTTCTATTTGTTTCTCAGTTTTCACCTCTCTACCAGATTCTTCTTGTGGATGGTTATGTAGATTCTGAAGTATCAAACTCCACTTATTTTCTTTTTCCGCTGTTCTGTCTTCTGATAAATATTCAGCCATTGACTCGTTTCAATTTAGATGTCCTGGTTGTCATATGATATAACTTATTGATTGGTATTTCTAATTTCTACTAATGATTTTTTTTGTTGTTTAAAGATATTACATGATTTTGTCTACTAGTGCTAGAATTGGAAGTTTTTATCTTATAATTAGCATATATATTATTTAATGGTAACTTACTGAGGTTTTGGCTTTATTTTTCAAGAATTTTATTTGCTATTCACTGTTCTGCTGCAGAAATGGAGATAGATGTGCTATGGTTATTTATTTGATTATTTTAATTATGAAGTGGGCATCTTTTATATGCTCTCATGTGTTCCTTAACAGTTCTTATATACATCAAATTGTTTGCATTCGTATATAGTTAGAATCCTTTATGTTTCCTGAAATAGTTTAAAGGTGGATCACTCATATGGTTACCATCCTTTGTCTTCTCTTTTCTAAACGAGCTTTGTCTTTATATTAGTTTTTTTTTTTGTTAAAATAGTTTGTTTTCTCTTCATTTCGTCCCTAAACAATCGCAAGTGATTTGGGTATTTTTTTCAGTGGATGATGTAAACCAGCTACATAACCACGACATGTTGTACTGTTTTGTTTTCATCAAGTTACCAACAATAAGGCAAATAAAACATTTATCTACTTTTACATTGTGTTCTTTTTGGGTGAAAAGGGAAGAAACATTCAAAAAAACCATAGTTTAGCCAACAACGGCTAGGTCATGCATGTAAGCATCCAAAAAAAAAATGGTGGAATTTTACAGAGGTTGTTTGGTAGACCATTTTTTTTTTATTTTAAAAAAGACAATGTCTAGGAGGAAAGAAACAGAAATAATGGGGGGAAACCAACTTTTGTATTTCCATATTATTATTATTATTTTTATTTTAAAAAAACAATTTATAGGAGGAAATAAACAGAAATAATGGGGGGAAACCAGCTTTTGTATTTCCATAATAATATTAATATTAATACTAAAGACTAAACAGAAAGGGCTTTTTATATAAGTTTCAGTTACAGTACGCACACCAAATTTTGAAACTTGTGTATGCATATCGATTCTACAAGTGAAGAAGCATGTATTCGAGTCCGAGCCAGTTCGATGGCAACGCAGCCTTCTCCGGCGGCGGATTTATGCCTTCTCAGGCCACTCAGGGCACTGATCCTTCATTGGTTACCTCGAAGGTCTCTTCTCCTTTTTTCTTTTTCTTTTTCTTTTTTTCCTTTTTATCATACTCACAACCACATTCAACACTAATACATTCCTAGGGTTTTGCTCTTCTTTTAATTAGAAGTTCTTGAGAAAATGATGTGGTTTGAAGTCATATTTTATGATTTTTTATTGTTTTTGTAGAATCGCGATGCTCAGTCCCTGCTTCCTCTAACAGTGAAGCAAATACACGATGCACTTCAATCGAGCGATGATAAAGCCAATTTGATTATTGACGGTGTGGACGTTAATAATGTGCGTTCTCCTTGAATCTTTGTTTGTTAATTTGGTTAAAGTTTGGAGGTTCTGACAATTCGAGTCCAGGTTACTCTTATAGGAAGGGTGTGCAACAAAGCCGGACGAGTTACTGATGTTACTTTTGTGCTTGATGATGGTACTGGGAAGATTGAGTGTAATAAATGGTAATTGTCGTTAAATTTGTTATGTCTAGATCATGATTCTTGATTTAATCTTTTTTTCTTTTGCGCCATTTTCTTTTAGCAGTGACGAGTTTTTGTTCATGTGCAGGTTTCATGAAGCTGCTGATACAAATGAAGCAGAGGCTATCTTGTATGCTACTGCAATATTGTATTGGCTGTGTGGATTTTCATTTTGTATTTAGGTTCTGTTCGAATAAAATTCTCAATAAATACTTATAGGAAAATAAAATAAAAAAGATGAAATTAATTAAATTTCTTTTATGAGTTTAAATTAATTTTTGTGTATGCTAATTTAAGAAAGGTTCTTTAATTTTTAACTTTTTCAAAAACTAATTTTAGTTTATTAAAGAAGTTTAATTCATTTTAGTTTCTTATTTTATTCTCTTATGTGTGTGTTTACTGATAATTTATTCAAATAGGGTCTTAAAAATCGATTTTTAGACTTTTTTGAGTAAGTATTGAGAATAATGGTTTTAATCACTCCGTTTCTCCATTAGAATCTTCTTCTCAAACTATACGTGTTTACTTGTTTAATTCAGAAAGGAAATGACATGTTTTGAATTACATCTTGCTGCTGAAATAAATAAAAAAAAGGTACAGAAATATGCCCATCTTATTTATTCTTCTGCAAGAAAATTAACAGCAGATACACTCAACTGATCATTTTGTTCATGTTTTGTAGAATTGTTATTTGTCGTCACACGTATATGTTTGTATTTTTTTTCAGACAATTCAGTTCATATAGTATGTAGTAATGATGTTCTGGTTTCATTCTTAGGGACGGAATGTATGCGAGGCTCCATGGACACTTGAAAAACTTCCAGGGTAAAAGGACCTTAAATATTTTCCATTTCAGGTGTGGTACTAAGTTTACCTATCACTTCTTATTTTAGCAGTCCAATATTTTTAAATTGTCTTGGATGTCTATCATTATCTTAGTTAAGGATGGTTATCTTCTTGTCTCAGTGATTTGAGGCGGACCAGTTACTGCTTACAGTTCAATATTTAATCTCACTCCACTGCATCATTTTCAGGCCCGTGACTGACTTTAACGAGGTTGCGAGTCATTTCATCGATTGCATACATGTGCATCTCCACAATTCCAGGATTCGGGTATTTGATACGATATTGTAACTTTTTTTTTTTTTGAGTTTGACAAATGTGGATATATCGTTATGAAGACCATACGTACATGTGTATTCTAATGTTGCACGTGGCAACATCTTCAGAGCAGTGTCCTTAATCAGCAACATGTTATGAATTCTACGCCAATTACTCCCGCAATGGGTTATCAAGCTCAAGTTGTTCCACCAGCAAATGACGTAAGAGAGTGAACCATACTTTTCTATTTTTGTTGCATTTTTATTTTATATCATACTTTTGCTACTTTTCATCTGTAGTTCTCTGATCAACATGTCAATGGCCAGAAGAGTGCTGAAAATATGATCTTAGATTTTCTGCATCTTCCCGCCAACAGGTACGTTTTATAATTGATTTATTTTATGTTACCTATTTGGTTGTAATTAAACATGTAATCAACTATTTCGTTTTTCTGAATGTTGGTTTTATCCTGATTTATGTGTATGCGTGTCCAAAATACCTTTCTTAAATAGTGCCAAACTTCTGCATTGTCTGCTGTAGAAGTAGAACACGGAATTTTGTAATAGTTCAATTCGGAGCAAGGTTGTAAACAAATTTCTTAGGCTAAAATAGTTTTTATTCTTTTTGTTCAGCTTTTGTTTTTCTGTTGTGAAAATGCTCAGTGTGGTCCTCTAATTGTCAAACAATATGCAATGTCACTCTTTTCATCTATTTTCCCAATGTCCCAACGTTAGTATGATAGTCACGTGTCTGTTTTTCATTAGATTATTAGGTTAACATTGTAAGTGAGAAAATAGGCAGAAAGTACCACATTGCATACATTGGCAATTAAAATACATATTGATCTGTTAGGATTTCAAGTACAAATTTAAAAGTAGTATGTAAAAATGAAGACTTAAAGACTTATTGACTTTAAGGTTATGAATTGATTATAGTGTCTTGATTTCTTATGTGGTTTGTTTAGGGTTCATTGGTACTAAATCTTCCCAGCTCTTCCTCTCTCAAAAACCTAACATGAACATAATCATATGTTTCCCTTCGCATCTTGTGCTTACAAAGCAAGATTTATCTCATGATTTTTGGTGGTATCCATCAGTTTCAATGGTGTTGCGCAATGTATCCTCATATACTATTGTGATTAAAATAAAAATCCAAGAATGTCGGATGTTCTTTGTTAGTGTTCTGTTTTGAAAACTATTGGGAGACTTATTTGAGATGACAATGTACCTAACACACAAAGGGGAGTGTTATTATGCTACTGTATATCTTGTTATACTCTGGGAAAGTAAATTTCATGCTTAAAAGGAACAACGAGATAAAAGTTGTGTGGAAGTAGCGAAATGAAAATATTAAAATAGATGTCTTTACTCAATAGGAAAAGTTCAATTACAAAATAGTTGTATACGATGAGATATTGACGTGGCATCAATTAGGAATGTGATATAAAATCAATCAAGTTGGTTTTGCACTCATACATAGAAGGTTGTAGAAAAATCTGACTAGAGAATTCCCTAGATGATGAATAATTTGGTAAAAGTTAGAGTTAAAAAAGTAAGACCTCCTCTTTAAACATTGTAGAACAGTATTTCTTGAATCACTGTATATCCAATTCTTAATGTAGAATTAATCTTCTTAAGTGCAAAATATTTTCAAAAAGAAATTTCGTTTATACTGGTTTAATTTTTTTCTAATCTACCGATAGTTCAATCCAATCAAATTTGAGACGGATTATTCTACTATTTTAGAAAATAAATGTTACAATCACTAATTAAAGCACAGAGAATAAGGAAACTTCTCCTAGAACCTCAATGTGATCTTGATGCGAGATCCACTTTCTTGCTGGAAAAATTCAAATTGCTTTGACTCTGAGAAGAGGAAAAATGAACTCTCTGAATTGTAAGTATACGATCTGAATGATTGTTTAAGATTTGAATCCAATTGTAGAAGAAGAAAAATGAATGTTTTGTTCGCAAGTATCACAAACATTCATGCAATAGCAATAACAAGCAACCTTGTGTATTATTTGTTAAGTACAAGTTCATCTTGAAGATGCAGAACACAAGTGTCTTGACGTGTTCAACTAAGGTTACCAAAAGAACTTGTGAGAAATGAAAATTGCATGGATTTTAGTCCTATGAAAAAAGAGAGCGGAGAATGAAGTTTGCACTTGTTCTTTTAAATTCATGAGTTGAATATTGTTTGGTATTCATGGTTTAATGTTCTGATATTGATGTTTCAGGTCAAGGAATGAGGGAGTCCATCGTGATCTTATTGCACAGCATCTTCAAATTTCTTTAGAGAAGCTCATGTCTCTCTCTTTCTCTTATCTCTGTCTCTCTCATATTATCCAAATCTTGTTGATTCTTATTGAATTTCCTTTGCAGGCTGGCTATCAAAAGTCTTATCGATGAAGGTGCCGTTTATGAAACCATAGCTGATCACTATAAGTCAATAATCAATGGTTGATATATTGTTTGGACAATGACATCAATTATGTTGGAGTACGCTTAACTCTACGTATGCATTCTAGCGATGCAACACAAGCAAAACAGAAGTTCTGCTACATTTTGATCAAATCGTCTTTCTTTCTCACGATAACTATATTCCAAAATTATGAACCGGTGATAGCTGACAAATTGAACTTCATATAGAACTTATCTATTGTGCGAAGTGTTGTTTTTGTATTGACAAAGATTAACCAGTTTCAATTGTTATCGTTATTCGTTACTGTACTGACCCGTAGTTGTAAATTAGTGTGGGGAAGCTTCCTCCTTTCTTTCTTTTTGCACCCTATAAAAGTTGTACATCCAAAACTACCCCTCATTAAACATAATAAAAATTTCTATACCTAATTATTTTTAATGTTTTCTGGATTGGATGTTTGGATGTTTCGGAAGGTATTTCCAAATTCGAAAAATATCTTCCGAAACATCTTTTACGGAAACTTTTTTTCTATATTTTCTTGTTCCATACGCAACTAAAAGTCCATGTCTAAACGAGAGGTGTTGAGGGAGGCATGGTGTGAGAGGAAGTGTTGTGTGTAGGAGAATGAGGGAAGGAAGGAGCATAGGGTAGAGGGAGGGAGGTCATGTGGAAATGAGAATTTCAAATTAGGATCCGACTAAATATTGACCGAAGGTAAAATGGGATATTCAAATTTAGGGGGTGCAGTAAGAAAAAATGGTGGCGCAGGAAGGAAGAAGCTAATGGGCTTATTATTGTTTGAACAAGTGAGGCGTAATTGTTTGAACCAATTTCATAAATATACGTTCACTTTTTGTACGAGTAAAAGTAATATGAAATCATGCTGAAACTTGAAAGAAGTTCAGCTTGGACATATTATTGTCGAATTTTTCAAGTTAACAAATAGATGTATAACGTAATGTTTTTAAAATAAGGAGTTAATATTGGTTTGGAAAATGAGTCGCAAGAAGTAAAGTAACAAGGAGAATAATACAAGAAAATATATATATTAAGGTGAGAATCTAATTAAAGTTAGGAATGCAGAAGGGTGCAAATTATAAAGCAGAAGTAACAGATTACGATGGGCACCAGCATCACGTGTGGTTCACTCCAGCACAACTTCCACCGCCCTCGCGGTGTTGTGCCTGAAATGGCACGTGGAAACAGAGCTTTGTTCTCAAGTCACGTGCTGTGGTGGTGGTGGATCATTTTTCAGCGTAGGGCAGAGCTCTCAAGACGCCACGTGCAATCTCATTTTCTCTGTTTGACCCTCATATCATGTGGATGCACCGTTCTCACTCTGCCTCCTTAATTATTGGTTTTAGTTTTTTAGTATCAATCAATTCTCCATATTCAGACACTCATGCCGAATCCGACTTTATGTGTTGAATTCATAATAAGATCCCATGTGTCTTAGTTAATTCATTCTAGAACACAATTCGAAAAACGCCAAAAGAAAAATATTTGGTGGTTTGAAATTGGAGGTAAGGGTCTTCTGGATACACTTGTGATATCTCTTATTTTGTAAGAGAATCGCAATCTTCATGTCTCAAATCAGACACCGAACCTTTCTCCCACCCGAGAATGTAAGAACAATAATTTAAGCAACACAACTAAACGAAGCAAAGGCAAAGGAGAATTGGGAGAGTTGAGATGATAATGATGATGATGAAGAAGCAATAATAGTAATAAAATAGAAATGAAGACACAGAAGCGAACGTGAGAAATGATTCGGTTCTCTGACCCCAAACTACACTCTGCAATGCCTTTCTACAACAAAGTTTGACTGTGTTTGGCAAAGTATTGTGGTTGGAATTAAAGAAATTGGCATTTAGTAGCCAGCTGTCCACATTAGTGGGTGTTTTTTAAGTCCTCAATTATTAGTTTAATCAGTCCCTTTTCCTTTTACTGCAGATTTGAAGGGAATAATGAACCCTCTTCCACTCCCACTCCCGCCGAACTCTCTGCCAATCCCACAAATAAACCTTTTTCTCTTTATTTTGATGCCTTTCTGCATTCTCATTGCTTAGTGTAAAAGCATTTTTAACTCTTATACGTGTTTTGAGGACTACTATGTCTGCTGCTCCCCACATTTTGTAGTAGTAAATTCAATTGTTTTCACTATACCTAATCTCTCTTCCAATGTTTCTCGCTATCTCCTTTGTCCTCTTCTCACATGTGAACGTGAGCTTTGCTTCCTTTGCAATCTGGTTTGGTGAGTGGCGATTGGTGGTGTTGCTGAGTCACTATAAGACACATTTTTTTGGTTCCGATTGCGACAAGTGTCCGCATGGTCCGGGTCAAACTGTCCTTTCGGGAGCCAGCCACCATATTTGTTGCACAATCCTGCTTCACTTTTTCTATAATTGCCTCTTCAATCCATATGTCTTATTATTATTCTAATCCTTTGGTTTAAAAGGGGTGTGCCAAATATCAACACTGCTATCTTAATCCAATTTTCTTTCTTCACCCTTCACCTTCCTCAAGTGTCATTTATGTCATGTCGTTATCGAATGCATGCCAACTTAGTCGTATATAACAACCGAAACCTCATTCATTTGCTTCATTACTTTTCTTTACTTGCTTAATTATGTCCTTTCTGTCTCTTCTTTTCACTTATAATAATAATCCTTTACTCTTGTTTTCTATGTCAAATCTCACCAACAAAACTGTGAATACGTACCATTTATACTAAAATAAATTGCTAACATCATAGTGTAAGACTTGAATACTCTATCTTATGCAGCTTCTGATGATCATCTGTGAAGGATACGCATTATTTATACCCAACAAATAAATGCTACAATCTTTTATTCTTTCTATAAATCCAATTAATAGATTTTTTTTTTCTTTTAAAAGAGACCTTCACAAAACTCTAAATATAAAATCTTATATTATATCCATTTCGGTACTTGTCTTTATCTTGAATCAATTTTTCTTATATCCATTTATACTTGAATTTCTCATCATTTTTCTTACCAAGTGTGAGTGGCCTCAAACATTGCAAACTTTCTTTTATCTTGGAAGTTTTCCACCACAAGTCATTTATTAATATAATACTTTCCATAAATGATATAAACTATTGGTTTCACAGCAATAAAAAACAAGAAAATGCGAGAACAAATTGAAAAAAAAAAATTTATTAACACTGGAAGTTTCTGCACACAGACTCTAACATAATATATTGCATTGTTGGTATACATAACGGTCTTCATATACAAAATATAAAATTTTAATCGTTTTATATTTTAACACTATTAAACAGTTTTTACTAGATAGTTATTCTCTTCTAAAATATGGTTTAATCGTTGAACCGGATTCTTAAGATGATTTAGAGACACTCGTCACATTTTTGTTATTATATTTAAGGTGCTACCTAATCTTTCAATTGAAGTGCTTATAAAAGTTTAATTATGTCAATTTTTATGCTTTAAACGTGGAATCATGCACCTAATTCTAATAATGGATTGGAAGTAGTGAAGTGGTTATAGAAAAGTTACGGATATGCCAAAATGTGGAACTGATAATGAAACTTTAGTGAAAATTGAAATAGCAGAGGACAAATGTGCGGTTTAGTTCTTTGACCCTGTGCTGAACTGTTTAAGCATGACTAAATACCGAGATAAAGAAAAACGGCTTGAACCGAATTACACTCCATTAGAGAAGATAAATATATTATCTCAATTTCTATTTGTTTTGATTGAAAATCTCCGCAATAATTAGAAGGGAGAATTTTAGATTTATTCAATTAAATATGAGAATGGGTATGAAAATGTACACATTTGCTTTGTTCCTGTCTTCATATCTACTATAATACCGTCTTGATCATGTTCATATTTTCGTTTAAATTATTAAAATATTTATAATTAATTAAGTAATATATATATATATATATATAAAACGATTTGGTTGTCTTCTTTCTTCTTATTCTCTTCTTCTTCGTTCTGTCCTCCTCTTCCTTCCTCTCTCTTGCTGACCCTCTTCTTTTTCTATTATTGGTGTGTTGTATCTCCCTAGTGAAACCCCTTTATAAATCCTAATAAGTGGTATCAGAGCCGATGGTTAAAATCGGCTCAGACGAGTACAGTATGGTCCTAGTATCGAAAGTCTTCCTGGTAAGGGTTCTAGGTAAAGCGTGTCCCGTTAAAAAGAACGGCGGTACAGAAAAGGGCAGTTCCAGGTAAAGCGTGTTCCATTAAGAAGAACGGCGGTACAGAAAAGGGCAGAAAAGGAGTACTCGTGGTTGGGGGTTGAAGGGACTCACCCTTAAGGAGGAGATTGTTAGGAATCCAAGTGTGATTATAAGTCTCACATTGACTAGAATTGAGAAAGTGGAACACTATATAAGGATTAAGACCCATAAACCCATTGGCTTAAGGTTTTGGGTTAAGAGTGGTGTCAATGCCTTATGTGGTTGGACTCAGGTCTTATTGGTGTGTTGTATCTTCCTAGTAGAGATGGCAAATAAACCCGTCCCCGTGGGTATTGCCCGAACTCGTCCCCGTTTTGACGGGAAATCCCCGCATTGACTGGGTATGGGTATGGGTATGGGAAATCCCCGACTTTTTCAGTTGGGTATGGGGATGGGTATGGGGATGTACATATACCCGCCATAATACCCGTCCCCGCCATATCTTCATTC
>Ga0214543_1009706_pt1 | contig 14769 bp, 3 predicted proteins | sample CNSS2metaG_FD_160094 | JGI IMG/M metagenome (GOLD analysis project Ga0214543, IMG submission 160094) | Root nodule microbial communities from cowpea collected in UCLA plant growth center, Los Angeles, California, USA - CNSS2 | ecosystem: Host-associated > Plants > Roots > Nodule | place: USA...
AGTTTATACTGGTTCGATTCAAGATGAATCTACGTCCAGTCTTCTCCTAAGTAAACCCACTTAGGAGGATTCCACTAATACAATTAGGATCCAAGAATTACAAGAACATCTATATAATTCTAGAACCTAAAAACCAAAGAACTTGATATACCAATCAAGAACTCCCCCTAGGAGCAATGCATCAACGCAATTGCACCTAGGCCTACACTTCACACAATGAAGCAACTGTAATCAGAAATACAATAAAAAAGAATCAAGAAACGAATACACCTATTGTTGTGCAGATTTGTCAATTTCCTCCTGGATTCAAGCTAGACCCATCAAGGTAGAATCAACCATCAATCTCCTTGAATCTTCACTTGAATGATCTTCAAGAATGCTTAAGAACTTTGTGAATCTCAGAGGGCTGTTTCTCAGAATGTTTTTCAGTGATTTGTAATTTTTTCTAGACGAAAATAGCTTTTATACAGAGTTCTCTGCTGTCATTAATGGATTAGGAATTTACCTAATTGATTATCATGAGTGTATTTTCACTGCCTCAGTGCAGTACTCACAGTTAATCCATTAGTTAAACAACTAATCAATTCATGATTGCACAAGCAAGAGTGTGATGGTTAATTACAACTTAATGCAGGCTTGATTTACATATGATAATTTCATACAAACAGCCTAATGCACAACCTAACTAAAACAGGACTAATTCTAAACCGGTAATGCACATGAAGTGTAGCCTTGGACATCATCAAAACCATCTTCATTTGAGTTGAAGTAGCTCCCCCTTTCAACATTTTTAATTGTATATACAAAGACAAAATTTCTCTAACACATATTATATGCATCTATAAGCAACACAACATCATCGTTCTCAGAGAATCACAAAGTCAAGTGGAACATTAGTAATAACAAATTGAAAATCATTCTCATAACTTAAATTCAGCAAGTTGGACTAGATTTTTTATCATTAAACTCCCTCTTTATCGAAACAGCAAAATGACCTACATGATGATGAGAAAGATACATAATTCATTTAGAAACATATGATCAAAACTAAAAAAAATGATTAACCTTATTTTGTAATTATGCATAAGTAAGGAAAACTTGAAGATGGTCTATACGAAAGAGTATTGAAGTCAAACACTTTAGATGTGCAAGGAACCAAACCTAAACTCCTAACATGTTCACAAAGTTCTCGACTTTTGAAAGCATAAGTTATTTTAAAAATTAAACTGTTTTTTAAATTATTATGATATAATTGTAAAATTGTTATAATTTACTTTAATTAACGACTAATTTATACTAATATATTAGTGTGTGGAAATCATAATATACAACACAATCACATGTTAATTAAATAACGTGGTTATATTTGATGTTTTCGAGATTTTAACTCATGCTAATAGAACCAACTTCGCTAACAGATTAACTTACCTCCAGTTTCTAAAATCTCTAATATTTCCCTAGGATTTGTAAAGCATCGGTTACTTTTGTTTACTTATGGGGGTTTGTGAAACCTATATTACTTCTAGGGTTTTGTAAGACCTATGCTACTTTGGGGGTTTTGAAACCCCTATTATTTCTAAGGGTTTGTAAAAATCTAGGAGTGACAAAATGGGTCCATTTTGACCTAGTCCACCCTTGATCCACCAAAAACAAATGGGACCCAAAAACAAATGGGACCCAACTGACTAGTCACCAAAAATAGGAAAAAAAATTGCAACCCATTATACTATAGGATGAGTTGTCGAGCCATTTTTTTTTTAAATTTATTTATATGTACACTTATAAATAAATATTATAAACATATTTAATCATATAAATATTTTATAAGATTTTAATTGATTAATTAATATTTTTAATTGAAAAATTAAAATAATTATTACATTTACATGTTAAATTATTCTATTATAAATAATAAATGTAACTTAATTTGTAACTGTTAATGATTTAATTTACCATAAATTTATTTCTAACTCGGCCCACCTCATTCTGATGAGCTAGCCCACAAGGCCAATCCATTTTGCCACCCTAAGTAAAACCCTGTTATTTTGGGGGGTTTGTAAAACTTCTATTACTTTTTGGGGTTTATGAAACACCATACATAAAATAACATGAAGTATGGTGGGAAATTATAGACTTTATTAGGATTGAACTTACAATAATTTTCCTTGCTTCATCATTCACAAATACTCCATTAGCATGTTTATGTGCAGCTATCCATACCTCTCCTCTACAAACCTTGTGGCCATAGTTTTTTTTCCTATAAAATTGAAGAAAAAGTATATGACACATAAAGTGAGAAATTAAAACATAAATTTCACAAGATGTGTAGTATTGTCATCGTTTCATCCCATTTCCTTGCAATGCTCTAAGATCCACTTGTGTGATCAATGGTTTGTTTTTCATTGTTCTATTTATTTTTTAGGGCATGCTCCTAATCACGAACATGTAAAAATTAATAATTTTGAATAGTGTGGATAAAAATTAAGCAAAGATTTTGGGAGTTAGATGATAAATTGATTATTCAACATTTTCATCATGTTCATATTCGTACTTTGACATACACGATGTATTCTTCAAATTTTAGCACATTCAAAAATAAATAATACTTATTTTTTTAAGTCATACAAAAATTTGGAACGTTCATACCAAAGTTCAGAAGGAAAGTAATCAATATACATAAATGCAAGTTTTTTTTATGCGGAGAACCGGTCGATGCAGGTTGTTGGCTTTTGTGGGTCGAACTTCTATAGGTCAATGAGTTCAATATCTTGACTCGTCCCTCAATTTTTTGAGAGGCCTACGGGTCGACCCACTGACCAAGCCCATATTACCATCCGTATAAATACAAACTTTATGTGTATAGAAAATACATTGTATCTCGTAAACATTGTTTATGTATAGAACTTCTAGTGAATAATAAAGTATTTATTTCAATCTCGTTATTATGTTTTTTGTTACTATTGCAAACCCAACAATATCATGTACAACAAATTTTAGAAATATAAGATACATAATTTCACCAGAGTATTTGAGCGACTTTATCATCACTTTATCCTTCCCTTATTACCTCCTCAAATATGAATTCTGATTACATTATCTATATGTTTAATTATGCCTTTGGTCCCCATTTTGGAGTCAAAATCTCAAAATGATACCCAAATTTTTAAAAGTCTCAAATTGGTCCCCTTTTTTGTTAAAACGTCTCACATTTGCCCTTTCCATTAAGTCAAGGTTGATGCCATTAGAGGGAGTGTCACGTGTCAGTTCCTCGATTTTTTGAATTTTTTATTTTTGATTTTTGATTTTTTTTTTTTGAATTTTTTTAAAAAATCAAAAAATTGCCACGTGTCAAGCTGTCATCGTGCCATGTGGCAGTAACAAAGTGATGTGACAGTGACAGTGACACGTGTCAGTATTACACCACGTGTCATTTCCTTAGTCTCAATTTGGTCCCTTTATTTTAATTTGTCTCAATTTAGTCCCATTTTTTGTAAAAATTAGCAATTTTGTCCCTCTCCAAATTGAAGTCAAATTTAATTTCTATATAAATGTACACAAATATTTCCATCAAAATTGATATTTCAAGTAAATATTTTTAACCAAATTAAGTTCATTTAATTAATATTTTACATTGAACTTTATTTAAAATGGTTTAAAAGTTGTTAATAGAAAATAATGTTAATAGAAAAAAATTCATAAATTAACTAGTTCATGTAACAATGAAACACACATAAATTTAAAATTTGAAAACAATTTTAAGTAAAGTTGAATGTGAAACATAATTTTAAATAAACTTAGCTATGTTAAAAATATATAATAAAAATATCAATTTGAATAAAAATATCAAATTTAATAAAAATATTTGTATAACACTTATATTAAATTAATTTTTATTTCAATTTGAAGAGGGACAAAATTGCTAATTTTTACAAAAATTGAGACTAAATTGAGACAAATTAAAATAAAGGAACCAATTTGAGACCAAGGAAATGATACGTGGCGTAATACTGACATGTGTCACTATCACTGCCACGTCACTCTGTCACTGTCACGTGGCACGATGACAACTTGACACGTGGCAATTTTTTGATTTAAAAAAAATAAAAAAAAATTCAAAAAAATAATAATAATAAAAAAATTTAAAAAATCGAGGAACTAACACGTGGCACTCCCTCTAAAAGCGTCAACCTTGACTTAACGAAAAGGATAAACATGAAACGTTTTAACAAAAAAGGGACCAATTTGAGAGTTTTAAAAATTTGGATACCATTTTAAGATTTTGACTCCAAAATGGGGACCAAAGGCATAATTAAACCTTATCTATATATTGATTCTTCTATAAATGTAGAGATGGTTTAGAAAAGCTACGAAGTTTATATAGATAAAACTCTAATGAAATAAAAAAAAATGAATATTATAATCTATTTATAAATTATTTTCTATTAAAATTTATTTTCATTAAACATATATAGAATTAGTTATTAAATTATTTTTAGACGTGTTTTAATTAACATGATTTAAGAGTTTTCTTTTCTCTTTTATAATAATATAATAACTTGTCATTGGTTGATAATTTTTTTTTCTTAACTAAGTTTTAAGTTATGATAAATTTAGAGACTTTTAAATGGGTTTCTATTAAATTTTTAAGATACATTAAATATTAAAAAAATTATATTTTTTAATTGAGTTTTTGTTATATATTTTTACGTAGATGATTTGAATGTTATTTTACTATCTTACTTTTAGTTACATGTAATTTTATAATAATATACTCTTATAATTTAATAATCTTATAACTTTTATAAAATTATAAAAATATAAAATTATATATAAAAATTTGAGAAATTAAATAGAAGGAAAGAAATTATATTTTTGTTGTTTAAAAGTAAAGCAAAATAATCATTACCAAACATGCTCTTAGCCTGTAATGACAAGCATTTATTATATTCATTATTAAGTTGACTTTAAAGTTTATTTAGGCAAAAGTTGACATCAAACTTAAATAAAGAATTTATTTTAATTTATTTTTTATCTTTATGCTTTATAAAAGAAAGAAAAATTATATTATAATATATATGGGTGGTAAAATTTTGACTCAGCTTATCAAAAACTTATTAAGTTATATGAAAATAGGATAAAATTTTTAACTTGTTTCTTCAAAGGTAGATAAAGACTGATCCACAAGTTTTTATTATTATTTTTTAATTGATTAATTAATATATTATTATTTTTATTTTTACAGTTTAAATTATTATATTATAATTAATGATTTTAAATTAATTTGATAGTGTGGTTAACTTAAATTATAATATTAATGTATATTTACATCTTAAAATAATATAATATGCAAAACTTAGTTTTTTAAATTAATTTTTATTTTTATTAAAAACATAACTAGAGTACTAAAATGAAGATTAAAAATTTCAATCCGACTCATCAAATGTTGGCAAGAATAGCAGATCGATCCATTCAAACCTATTTTCTCATATATATATATATATATATATATATATATATATATATATATATATATATGTATATATATATATATATATAAATGAAAAAAAATTATCAATTGTGAGTTTTTTTAAGGTAGCGTCTTATTTTTCATTTCCTTTTACGCGTAAATTATGTTGCATTTTGCTCTAGGCACAGTACTAACGATAAACTTAAAAAGTTCATTGTTATATTAGCAAGATATGAAAAGAACAAAAAAAAAAATGAAATGTATTTAGAGAAAAGTTCTTGGTCATGTAAAATGTGTTAAACACATTTTTATTTTTTGAATGAAGAGTTGTTAAGTAGTTTGAAAAGGGAAATTTTATGTGTAAAGAGGACACGTGCTCATTTGGATCATGTGAAACACAAAAAAGATATAAACAAATAATAATTAGGTGTACTAAGAGGAGCGAAAATTGAATTGAAATCTTAATTTTAGGGTAAGATATTTATACAACTACTGATATATGTAATTATACTAATATAAATGTGATTGTTGTCGATAAATAAAATATTAAATTTGTTAACTGGTTTTTTTATGTTAGAAGTACCAAAATGTGTTAAAAGTAAGAGGAACTTGTACTTATAATTTGTTTCAGTTTAAAAAAACAAAAGAATTATACTTTTTAAGAAAATTATAGTAACGTCCCATTTAATTTATAAACGCAATTAAAGGAAGCGCCACACATAAGATAGTATAACAACGCAGTCCTGGGATTCTCAACATCACCCCTACAAAACTAGGCACACCACGATGCCAACAAAAGCAGGATAACTGTTTAACTAAAAGTTTACAATCTAATAACCACGAATACAGGGGCCATAGCCCTAAAGAAAGCATGAAGGAAAGAAGTATAAGATCCAGCCCAGATGGCTAAGTAGCGGAATCGCCATTCCCTTGTTGACCACGAGAACCTCGCCCATCTGCTCCCATCAACCAGGTTGATGATCATCGCAAGGAAGAACAGTCACATACAACACAACCATGCAACGAAACGGGTAAGCTAGAGCCAACACATATTCATCATACAGTCAAATACATTATCATCATCCCATATCCATATACAACCAAGCATCTTATGACTCTTCATTCAATACACTACGACTCGACTCGACTCATCCGGATACGTTAACTTAGTCGGATTCAGCGGATGCTTGCACTTGTGGTGGATACCCCTGCTCGACCCTGAGCTGCTCATCTCCGAGCTATGTATTACAAATGTTACGATGAATCAAATCTCCCTCACCACAAGGTTAGCCCTTAATGAATTTCAGGCCTCCTGCTACTCTCACCACAGGAGTCAGTCCGCTCTAAGTGAGACTAACCGGCCCCTTAGAGTGTCAGGATGCAGTCCTTACCTTGAATCCTTACCTAGTTATACAGATGGGGCACCACCATGGACACCCACCAACAGGGGCCATGGAATTACGTCCCGACCACTGAAGCGCAACCTTGAAAGTCTCACCTAGAGACCCCAAGGAATTATGCACTGACACAGATCGACCTCATTCACATAACCAAAATAATAATTACCACGCATAGATATACATCACTCGTACCAACCTTTAAAGCCAATGCCTTTCATGATCCAGGCCCCACTCATTCCAACACTTCATAGTTTATCCATGTAAATAAGATCCAACTCGTCATGTTATCATGCCACTTTAATATTATCCGTCTCATTTAGTTCACATGCCGATTCTCATACCAACCCATCATCTACAATTCATGAATCATGCCAAATATACTTCATGCTCCATTATATACATATCATTCATCATACAATCATACTCAACCAAAACAGATCATTCAGGAACCAATAGACATCCAAACACATCACTATCTCGCCCAACACCTCGCTCAGGCTGAGGGGTCTCGCTCAGGCGAGACAGTCTCGCTCAGGCGAGTTCCCCCTCCGCCTAGGCGAGGGCACAAGATCAGGGGCATGAGCAACGCGGGATCTCGCTTAGGCGAGACCCCTCTCGCCTGGGCCAGTTGCCTGCTCGCTCAAAATTTTGAGCGGGTCGCCTGGGCGACCTCTCGCGTAAAAGGGGTTTGGGCGAATCCCTGATTGTCTCGCCTAGGCGAGACTGACTCGCTTGGGCGAGATTAGCAGGTCTCGCCACTATTTCACCTGCAACAGCCATGTTTTTCGAACCAACCAAGCATACAAGCATCCCCACTCATCAAATCGAAGCATTCATTCATAAAATCAGTATCTAACTCAAGAACGACCAAAACAACATCAAAAACTGGAACCCTAACTTCCCGTACCTGGAAATGGGTTCGTACAGGACGTTCGACGCGTAACCAAGGAGCACAACAGCTCTAGAACGCACCAAGGGGCTGAAAACAGAAGGTACACGGAACCAGGGCAGATTAGTACCAAATCCTAACTGCGAAAATACAAAGGGAACTCCGATGATCTAGAGGGGTACTTACGTGGAGTAGAAACTGATTCGGAGCTAGCTCGAGAGACTTGGGGAGGAACCCTAGCAGAGCTCTAGTGCGGAAGGAGAAGGTGACGGTTGCTGAGTTTCTGCAATAATAAGAGTGAGTGTGGAATTAGGGCAAACCTATGGACTTTATACGTTGGGCCGGTCTTAGGCCCACTTACAAGGGCAGCCCACTAACTTTAGGGCAGAAATAAAAATGGGGGGTCTTACAATTATTAAGTAACAAAATTAGTTTAAGATAAAATATAATTAGTTAGTATAATGACTAACTTAGATATTATTTTTTAAAGTAAAAATTATTAGTATCTAAAATAGTTTTTATTATTAATAAAAATTAAATTTATAATTAATTGGAGTGTGAATCATATTCTAAATTGATTTTTACACATTAGTTGGTAAAGACACTTCTATAATGAGATTCTAAATTATGAGATTAATTTAAACTTTTTTTCATAAATCAATCATAAATATTTATTAATAATGAAGATTATTTTAGATATTAATAATTTTTAATTTATAAAATAGTATTTATAATGAGTAATTATTTTTTATCTTTAAATTAGTTGTTCTTTAATAAAAAATTTTGTAGTGTGAGTTTTTACTAAATTTAAAATCAATTAAAAAAACAAGTTTTTGTGTTTTTATCATATACCAATATTTATTGTGAGTATATGTATTAAATGATTACTTATATTTTCTAAAGATACGTTCTAAAAAGTAAAAAAAGAAAACAAGAAGTAAATTTAGAAGGATAGTTGCTTTTTTTAAAAGACATGAAAAAGTAAAATAACGCAAACAGGAAATATAATTTTTTTTTATCAAAGTCATATATATTCACTACTTCAAGAGATACACTTTAAAAATGTTTTTAATTTTTATACAAAAATTTTTTTTTTATCTATAAAATATTTGTTAGGTAATCATTGTCTTTTTATATTTGGTTGTGTAACCATTCTAAATGTCATGTATTATGTTGTGTTACACCGTTAACACGTGACACAGTTAAAATCCTTGTAAAATTTGAAATATAACTATTATTTATGTGTCTTAAAATAATAATTTTGTATAAAAATAGGAATTTTAAAATTTGAAGAGATTAAAATAAAAATAAGTTTACATAAAGTACAATCAAGTTTAGACAATTTATCAAGACTAAAAAGGGGTTATTTTAAAATTTTATGAAAAGGAAGAATAATATTTTTTTGTAGTGAGACTAAAATCAAAATTTATATATTATATAAGAACTAAAACCTATTTATGCTTCAGCATGGCATGGTCAATATTTGGTGAAAAATATTTAATGTGCGTTTAACGTTTCTAACAAAGATTTTCTCTCTCGAATTGTAGTAAAAAACAAATATTAAAACGAGCACTAAACATAAGAGAATCATTGGCGGAGCATGCTTGGTGCAGATGGCCCCTCCAAAGTTTTAAATTTCTTTTTATATTATATATATTTTAATTTTTTTATATTATAGATATTAAACAATATATTATAATTAAATCAAATATTTTATTTCTTTTATAAACATAATAATTAATGTTAATAAAAAATAAAATATTAAATTAAACATAATAAAAAATAAAGAATAAAAATATTTATCAAGATATTTTTTTATTTTTTTATTTATTATAGTTTGAGTTTCTTACAAATTATTCTCATATCTCATTCTCACCTGTCTTTTTTTGTTTTTGAAGAGAAAAAAAAATTATTTTTGCTTTTATTTATCCTGTGTCCTCTTCCTTCCATTCTCATGGAAGTGAAGAAGAAGGTAATTCTTTGGTCTCAATTGATAGTGAAATATTAGTTTAATAATTTATTTAATGAGTCTGTTTTATATTAATTTTTTATTTTATGAACATAGAAGAAAAAATATTATACTGTGTTTTTTTTATAACTGAATTTTAGTTGTAGTTCCATTATATGTCTTGAGTTTCTCACAAATTGTTCTCACCTATCTCCTTTTGTTTCTGAAGAGAAAAAGATCTATTATTTTTGCTCTCATCTATCAGCGCTTTTCTTCCATTCTTGAAGAAATAAAGAAGAAGGTAATTCTCTCTTGTCTCACTTGATAGTAAAATATTAGTTTAATCAGCCTCTTGTATATTAATTTTTTATTTTATGAAAATAGAAAAAAAATATTGTACTTTGTGTTTTTTATAACTGGATTTTAAGTGTGGTTTGATTATTATTGAATTTTCTTTTGACAATTTTTTAAATATGTGTGATTTCTTTTTTAGTTATTGTTATACTAAATTATGTATTTAATTTTATTTTATTAGTGACAATAATTAAATATATAAATTTTTGATGTATTATTTTGGCTCCCCCAACAATTCTCTTCAAGATCTGCCACCGAAAAGAATAATAACCATTTCATCATGTCTAATTATAATTAATGTGTAAAGTCTTCAAGGCACTAGAAACATTTAAAGTCCACAATTTCACAAAATTGTTATTTGTCCACGAGTAAAATACCTTTATTCTTCAAATTGTGTACATTAAAATTTTATCCAAAAAAATCCAAACCAATGTCTACACAAACTACAAGTTTGGCGAACAAGGTTTTCTTGACCAACCGGGCAAAAGTGACATGTTAATGTCTACATATAAATAATGTATGGAATTCTTTGTTTTTTCTGTTTTTAGTTCTCAATAAATACAACTATTGACGTGACTTAATAAAATTGTTATAACTTTTAACAAATGTTAACAAATAAAAAAATAATAAATGTAAAAGAATCAAAGAATATATTCCTTACATTTATCGTTATATAAGTAGCTAGAAAAGAAATATTGTATAAATAAATGTCACATAAGATCATATTTATATTTTCATGTCAAAATACAATCGACACAAAAATTAAAATGATAGTAACTAAAACCTATCGATTTTTTAAAATATATTAGGTACTTTTCTTAGACTCATTTATTTATTTATTATATGATCTCAATTTCAATAAAAGATTCCATCAAATCATTCAATTATTCAAAACAAAAATGTAACAATACTTTCCCAATTAATGATAAAATTGTAAGTAATTATTGATAATTTTAATAAGATAATTTATTATCAAAATATAGCGACTATTTAGAACTAATTGTTTCATCGTCATTTTTAAATTAAAAAAATAATAATAGTCGAACTTTGAAAGGATGATATTATTTAAAAATTGAGAAACAATCTTTTATTAATAGAAATCAAATTGAACAAAATAAATAAATAATAAGATGTATCTGGTTCTTTTATTTATTGATAACTTTAGAAGAAAAAAAATGCTTATTGAGTCTAATTTTGTTAGTAGATATTTTTTTTACTACCTCCACAATTTTTTCCTACACCTCTATAGATATAGATTAAGACTAAATTATTCATGAGTTTAGAATCAAAACTAATCTTTAAAATTGTATTACATATTATCCAATCCAAAATATATTTCCTAATTCTAAAAATATGCTCAAGGTTACATACAACAAATACATTTCAAACTACATAATCTTTTTCAATATCCTTCATCTCAACTCTTGCATTCCCCTTCCCACCATCTCCACATTTAGCACTAGCCACCACCACATCAGGCTCCTCTTCACGTCCACCCTCACCTGCATTATGTGTCCATTCAATCAACTCAATATGTTTAGATGTACTCATTACATGTTTTACATAGATCTAGACCTCTTCTTTCTTTCTTTCTTTCTTTCTTTCTTTCTTTCTGCACAAGCACACAATTGTAGTGCATCATTATCTGATACAAAAGGCATTAAATCCCTATCCACCCGACCTCTCTTTAGCTTCTACCACAGCTTCATTGCCCCATCGTATTTGAACTCCTCCTTCAATATATACAACACCTCGAAATAGGACCACCTATCAGGATCCAATCCATGGAAAATATGTTCTTCCCCTCCGTTGTAATGCAAAAACCTCCCCCTAAATGACTCAAATTTTCCCATGTGAAAAAACGCAACTCAGAAAGACATTCTCTACAAAATCAGAAACCCTAACTTCGTCACCCTAAACGAAAATCCCAAATGCAACCAACGATTTCAAAGCATAAAACGAAAAAACCAATAAACTAATTGAAAACCTAAAAGAATCGAATTAAACCTTCGTATTTAGCGGAAAATCACACCACGAGATTAAGTCATCTTCCCCAACCTTTCACGTCCTTCGAACACTATTACTGAAGAAGTAAAACCACCTTTCGCTGCAACCACAATCAATCTCTCTGTCACGATTTATGGTCAGTGCTACGCCGCACAATGGTGGTCGACGATTGCTATAGCTCTGGTCGTCGGCAAATTTTACAATCCAAAGAAAAATGTACATTTACCCTAAATGAGCGTTTCACCCATTTCACTTAACCTAAAACGAAATTTAAAAATAATAATAATAATAATGAGACATGTGTCCATTATATGTCAGCACAGGTGTCAACAGATCTGGTACTGATGTAGAATGTCGTTTGCACGCAAGCACGTTTGTAACGCTGTTCAAAATTAGGGACGAAAAACAAACGTTTTGAAAGCACAAAGACCAAACAGTGATCAAGTTTCGAGCAAGGACCATTTACAAAATCCACTGAAACTACAGGGACTAAAAACATATTTTTCCCTAAAATATATTCCAAATTACATGGTATAAAATACATGTTCGTATTAAATAATTTAAAAATCCAAAAATATATTTCATATTTAATAAAAATACAATTTGAAATTACGGAAACCAAAAAGTTCTTGCCTTGGCCCATTCATGATTACCAGACATAGGATAGGCACCATACTTAGAGGTTGATCAGACAGCTTCAAAAATTATATTATTTTAACAATTACTTGTTGTAATACTAAATTAGTAAAGAATGAAGCCAATTAGTATAAAGAATGGAAAATACAACGGAACTTTCTAAGGGTGAACATTGCATTTTACCCTAAATATTAAAGTTCTCAACTAATATCTATGAGCATACGTAGGTAAGAAGACCATTAGTATGGGTAGACTATACACCGAACAAACTTCGACTACTTTCATAAAGGATAATCACCGAGCATTTATCGTCATAAGCAAAAGAATTCCTAGATAAATTTATGCTGGCAATAAGCCATCAATTCATACAATTTAAGTTAGCAAAAGATTTTATTTCCCTACAGACTAGTGTTGCAGTAGCTGACAAAATCATGAACTAAAAAGACTTCTGGAAGCGTGTAGATTCACTGTCCTTAAGAACTTATCCAGAACTTATCCGCGATGTATTGCGCAAGTCCCCAGGATACAACAGAAACTTCTCAAAATTTTCAAGGATCTCAGAACTAGCAAAATAACTCTTAAAAAAGAGTAAATAAATAAACCCAGAATAAGAGAAGAAATATAAGAGAGAAAGGAGGAGAGAACGAGATAGAATAAATGAGAGTATAGAAGTGTGTTTGAGGAAGGAGTATAGTGCTCTATTTATAGATGGTGGATGGGGGCATAAATGGGTCAAAATTCGTAGGGGTGGGCAAAAAATTTAATTTTCTTGATCCAATCCACTTTTGCTCCAATCCACTCCATTTATAATCCATTTTATTAAAAATCTAATCCATTTAAAATCCATTTAATGGATATGGATTCCAATCTAATTTACATTTTATATATCTTATGGATTGGATATCCATTTTATAAATCAAGATTTTTAAATATGGATAATCCAAAAAATCCAATCCAAATTTTTAATTTAAATTTTTAGTTGGGTTAGACTAAAGGTTGAGATGAACTATGTTAAATTCAGACTTGGATGGGCCTTGCTCGACGACCTATACAGATCGAACAGGCCCGACAACCATAAGAGGTTGGGCGGGCCTAAAGATATGAACGAGATAGGCGGGTCCGACAAACCGAACGAGTCGATCAGGCCCAATGACCTGATGAGTCACGCAGACCCGAAAACCCGAACGGACCAGGCAGAACCAATGACGAAAACAGGTCAGGCAGCCCAAAGACCCGAACGAGTCAGGCAAGCCCAAAAACCTGAACAGGCTTGACAACCCGAACGGGCCCGAAGACCTGGATGGGCCGAACGACCTAGCGACCCGGACGGGCCCGACGACCTGGATGGGCCTGACGACCCGGATGGGCCTGACGACCCGGACGGGCCCGACGACCTGGACGGGCCCGAAGACCCGTACGGGCCCGACGACCCGGATGGGTCTGACGACCTACACGGGCCTTACGACCCGAATGGGCACGACGACACGAACGGGCCGGACGACCCGAATAGGCCGGATGATCCGGACGAACATGACAACTTGGACGACCCTGGCGACCCGGATGAGCCTAACGACCTACACGGGCCTTACGACCCGGATGGCACGATAACACGAACGAGCCCTACGACCCGGACGGGCTCGACGTCTCGGACGGGCCCTACGACCCGGATGGGCCCGACGACTCAGACGGGCCCGATGACCTTGACGTACCTGACGACCCAGACGGGCCCCACGATTCGAATGTGCCCGACTACCCGATTGGGCCCGACTATTTGGACCTGTCCGTCCGGGTCGTCTGGGTCGTTGGGCCCATTCGAGTCGTCCGGCCCGTTCGCGTCGTCGAGCCTGTTTGTGTTTTTGGGCCCGTTCGGGTTGTCCGGCCCGTTCGGGTTGTCGAGCCCGTTCGGGTCATCGGACCCGTGTGGGTTGTTCGGGTCGTCGGGCCCGTCTGGATCGTCCGGGTTGTCGGGTCCGTCCGGATCGTCGATCTCATCCGAGTCATTCGGGCCTTAATGACACAAGTTTTAAGAAATTCAATTTAAATTTCTTTTATTAAAAATGGATTCTGG
>Ga0214543_1009708_pt1 | contig 14767 bp, 7 predicted proteins | sample CNSS2metaG_FD_160094 | JGI IMG/M metagenome (GOLD analysis project Ga0214543, IMG submission 160094) | Root nodule microbial communities from cowpea collected in UCLA plant growth center, Los Angeles, California, USA - CNSS2 | ecosystem: Host-associated > Plants > Roots > Nodule | place: USA...
ACCACTAACGGAAAGGACTTGATTGAGTCAAATTTCCCAAAATAGGGACCAAATTGAGATAAAAAATAATTGAGGGACCAAATTCAAAGTTTGCTACGAAAATGGGGACTAAAAGTATAATTTAACCAAAAAAGAATAATAAGAAAAAGAGAGCAAAGAGAAAAAAATAAATATTAAAGGAAACTTGCTGACATGACATGTACCTGTGGAAAGGAAACAAACAAAAAGAGTGCACATTGCATAAACCTTTGATTCCAAAGCAACGAAGATAAAAGAAAGTGTGTTATAGTTTAATCTAAAGAAAAGTTGGAATCTTTTTGGACTTTATATTAGGAATGTAACTATAACCGTGTAATGTGCAAATCCCACAAACTTGCCCAATCCTATAACTATTTTAAATCTCTTATAAATTTGGTTATTGTGGAAACAAAAGTGAATAGCATAAGAAACCCAAGAGATAAAGAGGAGACAAACATCCCTAATTCAATGAAAAAAATATGGACACAATCCTTGTTTTCTGAAGACCTTAGCCAATAGCTTAGGTATGTCCAAAATTACTATAATCTTAGAAAGTAAGGTGCAGTTGTTAACTGTTTGAGGAGTTTTGAGGAACAATGATTAAGTCTTAAGAATAATACTAAACCAGATTAAAAACAAATATGCCGATTCACTTTGATATTTTCACTGTTTAAGATTAAAAAACAAAGATTGTGAATGGTTCTTCCGTGAAAGATTCATTTTGAACTTCCATTAATAAATGGAAAGCAGTACTAAAGTAACAGTCAAGTGGTTGATCCAAATAGTTTTCATTTTTTTAAATTTAAATTTCTTACTGTTGTTCGACTTGTTTAAAACAAATATTTAAATTCAGTTGGATCACCAATTTCATGGTTAAAAAAATTAAGTTGGGGTACAAAATTTGTATTAAAATGTCTGTTTCTTTTTTTATGGAAAACTGTAAATATTAATTTTATAAATATAAAATAAATAATAAACTGCCAAAAAAATATTTAAAATAAGCATGAATTAAATATTTATTGATAGAATATATAATTTACACTTTAAACACATTAATAAATCATATGCATATTTTAGCTTTGCCAATAGGTGACAATTGTCATACATTTTAAAATTTATAGATAAACATGCATTAAACCGTCGTTGATAAATTTTCATTTATTTCAAGAATTAATAAAATCATAAAAGAATAATCTTTCTATAGAAGTTTATTTAATGCATTAAAAGTCATTAGTTTTTCTTTGGTAATAACTGTCTTATATTTGAATAATGCATGTCTAGTGTTTCTTAATCAATTACTATATACCATGTTTACAATATTTTATTATTAAAAATACTTATAAAACTTATCTCTTCCTATCTCTGAACCCACTTTCATTATTTTTGTGGTTTTCTTTCCATATCATTTGCTCTTTCTCAATTAAAACAATGTGTAAGAGTATACTTTAAAATATATTTAATCTTACAGTTTACTTCAATAGTAAATAATTAAGACTAAATATGTATAAGATTATAAATAAAAATTAAATTTTCTCCAATATGTGTGGGAGTAGAAGATGAAGGGGGTTGGGTTGGGAGTTTAGGTTTGAAGGCAAAGTAATATTTGGGGTTAGGGAAGGTAGAAGTCACGTGCTATGCGTGGTGCACTCTGACAAATAACCTCTTTTGGCATTGCCACTGTAGCTCTTCTCTCACTCAAACCAACTCCTTCATTTCATGGCAATTCCAGGTTTTCGTGCTGCTTCTACTACTACCCATTATCTTCCACCTTCTCCAACGCTGTTTGCATGCTTCATATTCCTCTAAACAAACCAAACCCTTCTCTCATTCTTCCCTCTGCCACTCTCTTCATGGCTCTTCCCTTCAACCTCGTACACTCCTACCTCGTCCTGCTCTTCTTGCTGTGTTTTTTGCATGTCACCGCAGACCAAAACAACGACAAGCTTTACCTCCTTTCCTTCAAAGAGGGTCTCCAAAACCCTCACGTTCTCCCCTCATGGAACCCCGCCACCCCGCACTGCGACTGGGTCGGCGTCAAGTGCCAACTTGGTCGAGTCACCTCGCTCTCTCTTCCCAACCGCAACCTCAGAGGAAAACTCTCTTCGTCGCTCTTTTCTCTCTCTTCACTCTCTCTCCTCAACCTACGTGACAACCAGCTCACCGGGGAGATCCCCAGCGAGCTCGGCGGGTTGCTTCAGCTGGAAACTCTCCGACTCGGCTCCAACTCGCTCGCCGGGAATATCCCGCCGGAGGTGGGGCTCTTGACGAAGCTATGCACTCTCGACCTCTCCGGGAACTCGCTCGTTGGAGAAGTGCCGGAGAGCGTCGGGAATTTGACCCGGCTTGAGTTTCTCGACCTCAGCAACAACTTTTTATCGGGTTCTCTTCCCGTGAGTCTCTTTACCGGAGCGAGGTCTTTGATTTCCGTTGATATCTCGAACAACTCGTTTTCCGGCGTAATCCCGCCGGAAATCGGGAACTGGCGGAACATCAGTGCTCTTTACGTGGGGATTAACAAGTTGTCTGGGACTTTGCCGAGGGAGATTGGGTTGCTTTCAAAACTTGAAATTTTCTACTCTCCTTCCTGTTCCATCGAAGGTCCTTTGCCTGAGGAAATGGCGAAGCTGAAAGCGTTGACCAAGCTTGACCTTTCTTACAACCCCTTGAGGTGTTCGATTCCCCGGTTCATTGGGGAGCTGGAGAGCTTGAAAATTTTGGACCTTGTGTTTGCCCAGCTTAATGGGTCGGTGCCAGCCGAGCTTGGGAAGTGTAAGAATTTGAGGTCCGTGATGCTTTCTTTCAATTCACTCTCTGGGTCTCTGCCTGAGGAGCTTTCTGAGCTTCCCATGTTAACCTTTTCTGCTGAGAAAAATCAGCTTCATGGGCCTCTGCCTTCTTGGCTGGGGAAGTGGAGCAATATCGATTCTCTTTTGCTCTCTGCTAACCGTTTTTCTGGGGTTATTCCTCCTGAACTTGGGAATTGTTCTGTGATGGAGCACCTCAGTTTAAGCAGCAATTTGTTGACAGGTCCTATTCCAGAGGAGCTTTGTAATGCTGCCTCACTTTTGGAAGTTGATCTTGATGACAATTTTCTCTCTGGGACACTGGAGAAAGTTTTTGTCAAGTGTAAGAACCTTACGCAGTTGGTTTTGATGAATAATAGGATTGTTGGTTCTATACCCGAGTATCTTTCTGAGTTACCCTTGATGGTGCTGGACCTTGATTCCAACAATTTTAGTGGGAAAATACCTTCTGGGCTGTGGAACTCATTGGCTCTGATGGAGTTCTCCGCTGCTAATAACCATTTGGAGGGTTCTCTTCCTGTGGAGATTGGGAATGCAGTTATGCTGGAGAGGCTTGTTCTTAGCAATAATCGTCTGACAGGTACTATTCCTAAGGAAATTGGGAGACTCTCAACTCTTTCAGTTCTTAACTTGAACGGGAATATGCTTGGAGGGAGTATCCCAACTGAGCTTGGTGGTTGCACTTCCCTCACTACACTGGACCTTGGAAATAATCAGCTGAACGGATCTATTCCTGAGAAACTGGTTGAACTGAGCCAATTGCAGTGTCTGGTTCTTTCTCACAATAATCTATCTGGATCCATTCCTGCCAAAAAATCTTCATATTTTAGACAGCGCAGCATCCCTGATCTGAGCTTTGTTCAGCACCTTGGCGTGTTTGATCTCTCTCACAATAGATTGTCTGGCCCCATACCCGATGAAATTGGGAGTTGCGCAGTGGTTGTGAATCTCCTAGTTAGCAACAACATGCTCTCTGGTAGCATTCCTAAATCACTCTCACTCTTGACGAATCTTACAACTTTGGATCTGTCTGACAACTTATTGTCGGGTTCCATTCCACTGGAGCTAGGAGGTGTGCTCAAGCTCCAGGGTTTGTATTTGGGACATAATCAGCTGTCAGGTACCATCCCTCAAAGCTTTGGAAAGTTGACTAATTTGGTGAAGCTGAACTTGACAGGAAATAAGTTGTCTGGTCCAATTCCGGTGAGTTTTGAGAACATGAAAGGGTTGACTCACTTGGACTTGAGCTATAATGAGCTTAGCGGCGAGTTTCCTTCTTCTCTTTCAGGAGTGCAGAGCCTTGTTGGGATTTACGTGCAAAATAACAGGCTTTCAGGCCAACTAGGGGAACTCTTCTCAAACTCCATGACATGGAGGATTGAGACAGTGAATTTAAGTGACAATTGCTTCAATGGGAACTTTCCGCGGTCTTTGGGAAATCTTTCTTACCTGACAAATTTGGATCTTCATGGAAACATGTTGACTGGAGACATTCCTTTAGACCTTGGGGATCTTATGCAACTGGAATATTTTGATGTTTCAGGTAATAAACTATCTGGAAGGATTCCAGACAAGTTATGCGGCCTAGATAATCTGGTTTACCTAGATGTGTCACGAAACAGGTTGGAAGGTCCAATACCAAGTAATGGTATTTGCCAGAACCTACCCAGAGTTAGACTTGCAGGGAACAGAAACCTTTGTGGCCAGATGTTGGGTATAAATTGTCAGGATAAAACCATTGGAAGATCAGTATTGTATAATGCATGGCGGCTTGCTGCAATTGCGGTTACAATTTTACTGCTAACTCTCACAATTGCTTTTGTTCTGCATAAATGGATTACCAGGAGGCAAACTAATCCTGAGGAGCTTCAGGAGCGCAAACTAAACAGTTATGTTGATCACAATCTTTATTTCTTGAGCAGTAGCAGATCAAAGGAGCCATTGAGTATCAATGTTGCAATGTTTGAGCAGCCTCTTCTGAAGTTAACTTTGGTGGACATCCTTGAAGCAACTGACAACTTCAGCAAGGCAAATATAATCGGAGATGGAGGTTTTGGAACTGTGTACAAGGCCACTTTACCTAATGGAAAAACAGTTGCTGTGAAGAAGCTTAGTGAGGCTAAAACGCAAGGTCATCGAGAGTTCATGGCTGAAATGGAAACCTTGGGCAAGGTGAAGCATCAAAATCTCGTTGAATTGCTTGGATATTGTTCAATCGGCGAGGAGAAACTGCTTGTTTATGAATATATGGTAAATGGGAGCTTAGATCTTTGGTTGAGAAATAAGACCGGGGCGCTTGAAATCCTGGACTGGAACAAACGTTACAAAATTGCAACTGATGCAGCTCGAGGATTGGCTTTCCTTCATCATGGTTTTATACCTCACATCATTCACAGGGATGTTAAGGCTAGCAACATCTTGCTGAATGAAGATTTTGAGCCAAAGGTTGCAGACTTTGGACTGGCAAGACTGATCAGTGCTTGTGAGACTCATATCACCACGGATATTGCTGGAACATTTGGTTACATTCCACCAGAGTATGGACAGAGTGGGAGATCCACAACAAGAGGAGATGTTTACAGTTTTGGGGTGATTTTGCTTGAACTTGTGACTGGTAAAGAGCCAACGGGACCAGATTTTAAAGAGATTGAAGGTGGTAACTTGGTTGGATGGGTTAGTCAGAAGATCAAGAAGGGACATGCTGCTGATGTTCTTGATCCATCAGTTCTTGATGCTGACTCAAAGCAGATGATGCTTCAAATGCTGCAAATCGCTTGTGTTTGCATATCTGACAATCCTGCAAACAGGCCTACCATGCTTCAGGTGCACAAATTCTTGAAGGGGATGAAGGGAGAGTAGTTCACTAGTATTTACAGCAACAATTAACTGAACTTGTCTAACAGAAGCTTTTAGATCAGTAATCTAATGTTGTGTATGTAGATCATGGTTTATCAATCTATATATGTATAAAAGCTCTTTCTTATCCATATGATTTCATGGCTTCACAGGTTCACACAGATGTTGATTGATTGAACTCTTCCATAGTTCAAATATGCTTGTAATGTGACTCTGACATTGCCTGATCATGCATTTTTGTATTTTTTTTATCATATTCATATCCATAAATAAAACAAAGTTAAAAGCAGCAATTATACCTCAAACTATTAATTGGAGTAATTATTCTATCATACGTTTAAGATTTGAATTTTATATAATTAATATAAATACATACAACTAAATCACTAAATTGGAATATATATATATATATATATTGTTCTTGCCGCACTCCTTCCGATCAATCACCGAACAAGGTACAGCAAGTTCACTTTTATTAGAGTCGAAAAAATTCTATATCCCCTAGCTTCTCCTCTTCTTCTCCCTTATACTGTCTCTCCGCCTTCCGCGCCCAGGTGCACCGAGGAAGGCGCCCATTATCCGAACTGGTTCCGCATTGCGGGGAATAGCCTACCGCGATGGCCTCTCCCCGAGTATCCCGGAGTCATGCAGTTATGGCTGACCTTGCCAACTGTACATGTGGGCCGCGGCGTAAACTTAATTGGGCTGTCCATCACTTGGGCCCGTTGATCGGTTTGGGCTCGGGCGCGATTGGTCATCACACTAACCCTCCGAGCCTTCGGACAATTATATTGGGCGAGAGGGTCGCCATACTCTCCCCGCGCGCGTGAGCCCCTGTCTCTTCCAGACATTCCTTTTCCCACCAATGAGCTAGTGCCACGTGGACCATGTTTCTAGAAGTTTTTTAACTGCTAAAAAACCCCATTTCCCTCTCAAACGACAACCTTCTACAACTGCGACCCTTCACTTCACTTCGTCTCTTCATTTTCCTTTCTCCCTTTCTTTCGTTTCTCCTTCTTCCATTCTGTCATTGCTTGTGCCGCCGCGATATACTTTGCCAACGCAGCGTTTGGCTCCTTGCTCACTGACAGGTACTCCATTTCTATCCTTAATCTTTCGTTTCTCCAAGGTCTTGCTTGTATTGGGTGTCTGCTTTAGGAGAAGTTACAGTGTTCTAGGTTTACCAAGGTGCTCTCTGGCTGGGGTTTTGGGTTGATAAAACTGTTCTACCGCAGAAAAATACTTGCTTTGGCATTGTTTAGCACTGCACCCTGTTTTTCGTAGTTCCTGGAGGTTTTTTGCCCTAGTGGGTGGTTTTTCTGGTTTCGTCCTTTGGAGTGGTTTTTTCTGAGTGGTTTTCCGATTGTTTCTGGTTGTGCGAGGAAATCCGTAGGTTGGAGTGCTCGTTTAGAGTTTTTTGGTTGATGTGATGGCGACCTATGATGAGTTGTACTCCTGGGCGCCTTTAGAACTCCGTCGGGAGGTGTCGTGCCTCAACTCTGACCAGGCGATAGATCGGTTTCGTCAGGGGCAGAGATTGTGTCAGAGTAATGAGACAGATGTCACCGTGGTTCGCTGTGGACTAGACGAGCCCGTGTGCGCCGATATTGAGGCCGATTTGGTTTCGGGGCACTTTTGTTTCTTTTACTCTACCTTATTCTCCAAGGTGGGTCTGAGGTTACCTTTGAGCTCCTTTGAGAAGACCCTGCTAACCGAGCTGAATGTAGCCCCTGCTCAACTCCATCCCAACAGTTGGGCCTTTGTCCGAGCCTTTCATATCCTGTGTACGCATTTTGGTGTGGTTCCGAGTGTAAATGTTTTCCTTTACTTTTTCGAGATGAAAAAGTCCACCAAAAATTCGTGGTCCTCTGTGAGCGGGGTTGGGGGTAGAGGTCTTTTGACCCTGTTCCAGTCATCCTATAAGAATTTTAAAGGTTCCTTTCTAAAAATACAAGCGTCATCCCAAAAACCCGATCTACTTGAGGGTTTTCCGCTGTATTGGACTCAGCAGCCGAATCTAGTCGGGGCGAGACAACTGGGAGATCTCGAACCGCAAGAGCGAGAGCATTGTTTGCTGCTGGAGCAGCTGAAAACTGTCTTTGAAACTAAACAAGTATTGAGCTATGAATACCAGCCAGCTAACCTCAAGCTCTACATCGGTTTGTTCTCGGATAATTACTCTTTTTGCTTACTTGCCTTAACTTTCCCTGACTTTGTTGTCTTTCCGCAGAATCGAGGATGGGTATGTCTAAACAAGACTTGGCGAGACGCTTGAAGAGCATCCGTGCACCTCTCCTACCCAGGCCAATTGTTGGTGAAGTCTCCATTCGAGAGGCTGAGACTTTGCGGATTCCCTCCGATGATGAGGAGACTGTTTCTGAGTCAGGGCTTAAACGCCGAAGGAGAGGACAGGCTTCCCGAACTCATGCCGAGGCTGTGGCGACGTCAGCCCAATCCCGACCTGAGCAGACAACTTCCTCCATTGGTCCACTACATCTTGAAGGATCAAGTAGCGGGGGTCAGAGCTTCTGGGATTCATCCTATCAGCATGTGCCGCACTCTCTAGCGCACAACGTGTTTGAAGGCGATCTGCAATGTTTGTTGAACCAGGACTTTTCTACTGTTCAAGAGGATATCTGTGCTTTTCTTCATAAGGCCGAGGTGTCCACCATTGCCTTGTGCAAAAAACTAGACCAGCTGAGCGTATCCGAGGAAAAGAAGACCAGAGAGGTATCTGCTGCCCGGGTGGAGATAGCTAGGTTGAATGCCGAGGTTGCCGAGTGTGAGCGCTTGAAAAGACGATTGAAAGAGGAAGAGGACAAAACGGCTGAGCTCAGACTCGCATTGAAAGAAGCGATGAAAAAATCTGATGAGAGCGAGGCTCGGCTTATTCAACTGGAAGTAGATGTTGCAGAGAAAGAAAAGTCTTGGCGAGATCAAGAGGAGAAGATGGCGAACGAAGCTGCCACCACTTATGGGATTGGGTTTGAAGCTGCTTTGGAGCAAGTTCGCCTGCTGTGCCCTGCTGCCGATATCTCGGGTGTGAACGCTGAGAAGGTCGTGGTTGATGGGAATCTGGTGGATGGTTAACAAGTCCTGGACCTGTGTTTATTTATGACATGCACGTGTGAATGTAATGACATTTTACATGATTTTTTACCTGTTTTGATAGACCTTTGCTCTGGAATTCATTTTGTTTGGTTCCACTAACGTAACCCTCAGCGTAGCCTTTCAATGTAGCCCTCAAGTTTGAACCTCGAATGTCTTGTTTCGAATTGCTTTTTGTTCCTAAGCAGTGCCTAGGTAGTTGCTTTAAGCGGTTCTTCACCGCCCCTAAGCCGAGCTTAGGTGTCGCTTTAAGCGGCTCTTCACCGCCCCTAAGCCGAGCTTAGGTGTCGCTTTAAGCGGCTCTTCACCGCCCCTAAGCCGAGCTTAGGTGTCGCTTTAAGCGGCTCTTCACCGCCCCTAAGCCGAGCTTAGGTGTCGCTTTAAGCGGCTCTTCACCGCCCCCAGGCCGAGCTTAGGTGTAGAAAAGTGCAAGTAAATGAATTAATTAGTTAGGAACAAAATAATTTTTATTCAAAGGAATATCCTGACCTCGTTAAAAAACCCTCGTTCCTAAAAAGGGGAAAAAAGAGTGTCAGGGAGTACATGAGTGATCAGCTAAAATAAAAGCGAAGGCTCGCCGCGTTCCATGTTCGGGGGATTTCTAGCCCATCCAACGTCTCCAGAATGTACGCGCCCTTTGGGAGTACCTGTTTGATGCGAAAGGGCCCTGTCCACTTCGGGGAGAGCTTGTCTTCAATTTGTAAAGGATGTGCTCTCCTTAAGACGAGATCGGATCTTACGAAGGAGCGTGGGACGACCTTAGATTTGTACCTGGCTTCAATTCGCCTCTTCATCGCCTCACTAGTGATCCTGGCTGCGTCTCGGACCTCGCCGAGTAGGTCCAGATTTGCCCTCGTGCCGTCCTCGGTGAGGGCGATTGAGAAAGTCCTTACGCGGAAAGATGGCTGTCCGATTTCCAACGGGAGGACTGCGTCTGTGCCATAGACCAAACTGAAAGGAGTTTCGCGAGTTGTGGACTGCGGAGTGGTATGGTATGCTAGTAAAATTCCGGGTAGCTCTTCTGGCCAGACCGATTTCGCAGTGGTAACGCGACGACGCAACGCCCTTAAGATGACTCGGTTTGCAGCTTCAGTCTGACCATTGGTCTGCGGATGTTCGACCGAGGTGAATACTTGACGGATCCCCCAAGCTTTGCAGGCATCTCGGACGCTTGAGGCCGTGAATTGTGTCCCATTATCAGAAATTAATCGGTTAGGGACCCCGAATCGGCAGATGATTCTTTTCCATATAAAAGCTTTTACCATATTTGCTGATATGGTCGCCACGGGGTCAGCCTCAATCCACTTCGTGAAGTATTCAATGGCCACTATCAAGAACTTCCGCTGCCGGGTTGCTATCGGGAACGGACCTAGGATGTCAATACCCCAAGTATGAAACGGCCATGGAGTACTTATTGAATGTAATTCTTCTGGTGGGGCGCGGTGGATGTCGGCATGCATTTGGCACTGGGAACATTTTCTGACGTGTTCCTGGCAGTCGGCTTTTAGAGTTGGCCAATAATATCCTGCACGCAAAACTCTAAGGGATAATGCTCTACCTCCTACATGGCTTCCACATATGCCCTCGTGGAGCTCGGTAATCAAACGTCTACCGACTTCCGATGTTACGCAGATAAGAAGAGGTCGACTGAAGCTCCGTCTGAATAATTTGCCATCTATCAGGGTGTATCTGGCCGCGTTCTTTTTTATTATCTGAGCTTCTGCTTGACCCTCAGGGAGGTGACCATCCGCTAGGTATACAATGTAGGGAGTCATCCAAGAGCCGGATTGTTCCTGGCTGGTCGCCATGACACCGAGTGCGCAGACTTGCACATCGGATTCCACCTCTGATACTCTGGGTGTCACCAAGGTTTCACGTATCACTGATCTCTGTCGGCCTGGTCGTGAAAAGCTGGCTAATTTAGACAATAGGTCCGCACGTGAATTTTGCTCCCGCGGTACATGTATTAATTTGAAAGAGCGGAAATGAGCGGTTAGCGCACGGACAACATCCAGATATCGGGATAGCAGAGGGTCCTTCGCCTGGAATTCCCCTGATACCTGCCCCGTGACCAGCAGGGAGTCACTTTTTGCTAAAAGGTTCTGGATGCCGAGCTCTTTGGCGAGTAGCATCCCAGCTACTAGGGCCTCGTATTCCGCTTGATTGTTGCTGGCGCGGAAAGCGAAATGAAGCGACTGCTCGATCAGAGCTCCTTGCGGGTCTTCCAAGATGATCCCCGCTCCGCTCCCCTTTGAGTTCGTGGCGCCGTCCACTGATAAGATCCAAGTTGCCTCTGGTGCCTCGTGTTGGGCGGGTGAAGGTGTTAACTCGGCCAAGAAATCAGATAGAACCTGTGCTTTTATTGGGCCACGGGGCTCAAAAGAGATATCGTACTCAGAGAGCTCAATGGCCCACTTCGCGAGTCGTCCAGAAACCTCTGGCTTTTGAAGGATCTGCTTTATGGGTTGATCGGTCATCACCGAGACCGAATGCGCTTGAAAATAATGACGTAGTCGGCGTGTGGAAAAGATCACGGCCAATGCAACTTTCTCGATCTTCTGGTATCTGGCCTCAGCTCCTCTGAGCGTTTTGCTGACGAAATAAATGGGTCTTTGCTCTTTATCTTGATCTTGCATCAGAGCGGCGCTTATGGCTCGGTCTGTTACAGTTACATACAATTTTAGGGGTTTTCCAGTTACTGGGCGGCATAAGATCGGTGGGCGACCCAACTGCTTCTTGAGTTGTTGAAATGCCTTTTCGCACTCGTCGGTCCACTGGAAACCCTTCCCCTTGCGGAGACATTCAAAATACGGGTGACCTTGATCTCCGGCCCGCGGTAGGAACCGAGATAGCGCCGCGATTCTCCCTGTTAACCTTTGCACTTCCTTTACGTTGGTCGGGCTTCTCATGTTCAGGATCGCCGAGCATTTATCCGGGTTAGCCTCGATGCCCCTTTCGGTGAGTAGGAAACCCAGGAATTTCCCCGCCTTTACTCCAAAAACACATTTATCTGGATTGAGCTTCAGGCCATACTTGTTGATCGTGGCAAAAAGCTCTTCCAGATCCGCTGCGTGTGCCCCGGCCGTGGTGGAGGCGACCACCATATCATCCACATATGCCTGCACCTTGCGCTTAGGTAATGGCTTAAGAATCCGGTCCATCAAGCGCTGATAGGTGGCTCCGGCATTCTTAAGACCAAAAGGCATAACCCTGTAACAATAGGTTGCGGCTTCTCCCATGAACGCTGTTTTTTCTTCATCTTCCGGGTGCATGCCGATCTGGTTGTACCCCGAGTATGCATCCATGAAGGATAGGAGCCCACAACCCGAGGCATTATCGACCAGCATGTCGATGTTTGGCAAAGGATACGAGTCTTTAGGGCATACACTGTTCAAATCGGAGAAATCGACACACATCCGCCACTTTCCGTTAGCTTTGCGTACCATGACCACGTTCGCCAACCATTCCGGGTATTGGATTTCCCTTATATGTCCGGCTGTGAGGAGTTTTTTGGTTTCCTCCCTGACTGCTACCAATTTTTCTGGTGCCATCCTCCTTCTACGCTGAATTCGGGGCTTGGCGTTTTGATCCACATTGAGTCGGTGGGTGATCACGCTGGGATCTGTGCCCACCATATCCTCCACGCTCCATGCGAAGGAGCTGCTATGCTTTTGGAGAACTCTAATCAGCTCGGCTTGGACCGTCGGATCGAGTCCTCCTCCTATCTTGACCTTCTTGTCGCCATCCAGACCAATTTCTTCTATCTCGCCCACGGGCTGGGGCCTTTTGTCCTCTACTCCTACGCGGGGGTCAATATCGGCTAAGCTCTCCCCCCGGGAGCCACATAAGGAGAGGGCGTACATGGGTCTCCTCACTTTTAGACTATTTTCATAGCACTTCCTCGCAACTGCCTGATCAACCCTCAGCGTAACAACCTGCCCTCTCTCTGTGGGGAATTTCACCTTTAGATGAGCAGTGGACACAACCGCTTCCAGCCGGTTTAGGGATGGCCGACCGAGGAGAACGTTGTATGACGAGGTAGCCTTCACGACTATATATCGCACGGTTATCGTCTTTGCCGTTTCGCCGTCTGAGAAGGTTGTTTTCAAGTCTGTATATCCTCTGACCTCCACAGAATCTCCCGCAAATCCCACCAGGACTCCATCGAATGGACGGAGTTGGTCCATCGGAACTCCCATCCCGGCGAATGCATCCCAAAATAGCACGTCTGCAGAACTTCCCTGATCTACAAGGACCCGGTGAACCCATCGCCCCATTGCGATAATAGAGATTACTACAGGGTCGTCTTCGTGTGGGATGACGTCGGCCCGATCTTCGTCGGTGAATGAAATTACGGGCGTGGATTTATGTGATACGAAGGTCGTGGTCATTATTACACCTCGTGCGTACCTCTTTCTGCTTGCGGAGGTCGAGCCTCCTCCTGAAAATCCCCCCGCTATTGTATTCAGATCCGCGTACACTGGCGACACATGGTCGGATTTTTCTGCGGGCTGTTCTTCTGATGGCATCGGCTTTTCCCCGGTGGTTCCTCTCCTTAATCTTTGCAACTGATTCGCCAAGGTGACGCATTGCTCGGTGTGATGCCCGTATGTCCGATGGAACTCACACCATTCCTTGATGTTCCTTCCGAGGATTCTGTTGGTTGGATCCGGCCATTTGAGGTCCTTTGAAATATCTTTGTTCGCTAGGGCTTCTGTCTGGGCCCCGATCTTTGCAGAGCTCTGTCTAGCTCCCATTCCTCGGCGAGGTCGGGAGAGTGAAGTGGCAGCGACGTAAGGTGAGTACCTTTTATCCACCCTTTTGAGAGGGGGAGGATTGAGATTACGTCGGGTATCTCGCGTCTGAATATCGTCACTCGTGCGCTTTTCCTGACGGCGCTTCTGCCTCATTACATCCTCCGCCTCTATATGGGTTGTAGCCCTAGCTCGAATCTCCGATAAAGACAAAGCGGGAATTCTTACCAAGGACTCGCTAAAAGTGTTAGCACGCAGACCCTTAACGAATGCGTCCACCAGTATCTCCTCGTTTGGACTAGAGATGCTGGTACATGCGTCGCAAAAGCGATTCAGATACTCCCTCAGCGTTTCGTCTGAATTCTGTCTCACATCAAAGAGATCGGCCATTTTTGGCAGCTTACTTCTGTTGGCGGCGAACCTTTCCACGAACACTCGAGCAAACACAGCAAACGAAGGAATTGAGGAGCGTGATAGGCTGCTGAACCATTTCAAAGCTGTGCCCGCTAACGTCCCTACGAACACTTTACATCGTACTGCATCGCTACCCCCCGAGATCAGCATCTGAGCATTGAACGCCTTGAGATGGGCTTCTGGGTCTGTGTTTCCGGTGAAAGGAGGAATCTTTGGGATGATGAAGTGCTGGGGGACGACTTCGGCCATGATTGGAGCAGAGAGCGGATAGCTTTCCTCAGGCATGACGAGGTCTATCCGCCTGCCCCTTACTTGCTCCTCCCTGGTCTGCACACGCCTCAGGAGATCGTCATTTGCGCGCTGGAAAGCGTCCTGCCCTCGGATTGTTTCATCCATCTGCCTTCTGGCTTCGGCGACCTCCCTGCGCGCTACCTGATTTTCGGCATTAGCCTCCTCTGCTCGTCGATGAGCCTCATCGGCCCTTTGCCGAATGAGCTCGTTCTCTTGTCTTAATTGGATTATCTGTTGCAGCAGCTCCCTTGTAGTCGGCTCCGGGGGGGCGTCCTGCGCGTGATTCGCCTGATGGTCGGAGGTTTGTCCTGGACTTTGAACCATCGTACGTCAGATATTATTGCTTCTGGGGCCGGGGGAATCTCTTTTACCTGACCCCACGGTGGGCGCCAAAATGTTCTTGCCGCACTCCTTCCGATCAATCACCGAACAAGGTACAGCAAGTTCACTTTTATTAGAGTCGAAAAAATTCTATATCCCCTAGCTTCTCCTCTTCTTCTCCCTTATACTGTCTCTCCGCCT
>Ga0214543_1009709_pt1 | contig 14762 bp, 6 predicted proteins | sample CNSS2metaG_FD_160094 | JGI IMG/M metagenome (GOLD analysis project Ga0214543, IMG submission 160094) | Root nodule microbial communities from cowpea collected in UCLA plant growth center, Los Angeles, California, USA - CNSS2 | ecosystem: Host-associated > Plants > Roots > Nodule | place: USA...
GAAAGTCGAAGTTGGTCCTCAACTCTGTTGGAACCCACATTTTGAAAAGTTCTGTTAGGTTCTTAGTAGCAGTCGGCGACCTTTTCTTCTTTTACTTCACATAGCTTTTCGTCTCCTTGATAGCTGAAAGTTCTCCAAAAGTATGAAAAGCTGGAGGACTTTGTACCAGCCATTCCAGTGTAGTTCTAAATGAAAAACTACAGAAAATGATTTTGAAAAGATTTTAATATTTTTAAGGTGAACCTGACAAGAACTTGACCTCGCTCCTACGTATTTCCATTCAAAAATGGAAAATCAGGGATCACGTAGTTTTAGATAAAAAAATATATTATAAAAGATATGATTTTTGGAAGGTGAACCCGACAATGATTGACCTTGCTCCTACGTATCTCCAATCGAATAGAGAATCAGGGATCACATAGTTCTAGAATAGAATAAAAAAATTGTTTGAAAAAGATGGAAGGGTTTGTAAACTCAAATTGTATTAGAGATTTTGTATGTTGTAAAAAGTAGTTATCAAGCTAGTTAGGGACCTAAAAAGATAATTAAAAAGTATAAAAACTGATGATTATCAAGCGAGTACGAGACTCAACATGATAATTAATGTTATGAAAATAATGGTTATCAAGCAAGTCTGAGACTTGACATGATTATTAAAATTATGAAAAATAATGATTATCAAGCGATTTTGAAACTCCACATGATAATTAATGTTATAAAAAATAATGATTATCAAGCGAGTCTTAGACTCGACATGATAATTTAAGCTATGAAAAATGATTATCAAGCAAGTCCGGAACTTGACATGATAATTTAAATTATGAAAAACAATTATTATCAAGCGAGACTGGGACTTGACATGATAATTAAAGTTATGAAAAATGATTATCAAGCAAGTCTAGAACTCGACATGATAATTAAAGTTATGAAAATAATTATTATCAAGCAAGTCCAGGACTCGATATGATAAATAAAGTTATGAAAGATGATTATTAAGCAAGTTTGGGACTCGACATGATAATTAAAATTATGAGAAATAATTATTATCAAGCGAGTTCGGGACTCGACATGATAATTAAAGTTATGAAAAATGATTATCAAGCAAGTCTGAGACTCGACATGATAATTAAAATTATGAAAAATTATTATTATCAAGCGAGTCCGAGACTTGACATGAGAATTAAAGTTATGAAAAATAATGTTTCTCATGCGAGTCCGAGACTCAACATGATAATTAAAGTTATGAAAAATGATTATCAAGCAAGTCCAGGACCTGACATGATCATTAAAGTTTATTCAAATCGAATGAAAATTATAATCATCAAGTAAGTCCAAGATTTAACATGATAATTAATAATCTTCAATTTTTACATGAAAGTATAGGCATGAATACCATAACACGGGTGTGAAGAACCTAAATTTTTGATGATTATTAGAGGAGTGCAAATACTAAAACAGAGAGTACACAAAGTAAAAGAACGGAGATGCAAAACATAAGAAATAAGGGTGTGCAAAGTAATTTGGTCATGTGAAGCTTAAAGCTGCAAATATCATAAAGGGATTTCATAAATAGCAATGCAAACAGAAACAAACATGGGTCTTTTTTCTTTCACTGAACGTTTTTTTTTCTTTATTTCATTTCATATATTACTAGTCGGGCTTAATCAATTATTAGTTCCTTTATATTATTTTTTATTAACTTGACTCGACATGATAATTAATGAGAATTTTAAAATTTTAATTATGAAGCAAATTCAAGGTTCAACATGATAATTAATGTTATGAAATATATATAAAAAAACAAAATAAATAATTGATAATTTTTGTAAAATATTATATATCTCTTTTAGAAAGGAATATCACCAAACAAAAATAAAATTTTCTCGGTTAATGCCTAGACATATTTATTATTCAATAGCTATCTCAAAATTTTTTATTCCAATATTCATGTTTAATGTGTATCTTGTACGTTATTTTGAAACATCCAATATAAGCAACATATTATATTAGCCATTAAAATCAACACTCACATTCTGATGAAAGAAATTAAGGAAAAAATATAAAAGATTTTAATTAATAAACTAACGTACCAAAAGAAGCTTCCAAATACAAGGATTTATATATACATATAAGGTTTATGTTTCTTTGACACCTTTTATGCCAACACAGATATGCAACTTTCATATAATATTAATGGCAATAAAGTCCATTCCAGATTTTGTATATTACACAACCAACCATTTCTTTTGACATAACAACCCACATTAAAGAGAAAATTTCATAAAAGGAATGATAATTAGAACATGTACATACGATGCCATGACGAGTTCAAGCTTAAGTGTAAGAGAAGGAAAAGGGAGAAAAAAATAATCAATATGTTCGGTGTTATGATCTAATAATAAATATCACAACTAAATATAAATGGAGAAAGAAAAACCTGGATTTTTTTCACACCTGTTTGAAGATTTTTGCTTTTCAAAATCAAAACAATGTTTGCAAGTGTATCTCTCTTATCTCCTCAAAGCTCTATGTTTTAGTGGCTTTGCCCCTCCAAGAAGTATTTTTCAGGTGCTTTTTCTTGGTGTTTGGTACCGTGGTGTTTGATCCCTTAGTGTGAGTTTTCTAGAATGATCGTTAATGAAGGGTGATGAGAGTGAAATCCAAAAAAGGATATTTTTCCTTGGGAAGAAGATGAAGGTGGATTAAGGAGAAATGTATATCTTATGTGTCGTGTGAAAAAACCTTTCTTTTATGAAGCGGAGAAAGAAAAAGAACTCAAGGAACGAACGTAAAAAAAACTACGAGATCAAGAGACCTTTTTTTGTTTTTTAGCATAGTCTAAGATATTAATTGTGTGCGGAGATTGTTAGAAATGGAGAGAGAATCTAGATTGTGGGAGTATAAGGAGGATGCAATTGAGTAACAGTAACATATAACCACTTATTTTGAAATTTTCTTATTTTTTCTAATTTAAAAAAAAAACTATATATATCTTTATTTTTTTTAATACTTTGTTTTATTAGCCTAATATATATATATATATATATATATATATATATATATATATATATATATTTTTAAAACAATATTTTATAGTTTTTTACCGTTATCTTTTTTTTTCATTATTTTTTATAAATTAAAATATATTTTATAAAACTATTTTGATTATTTAAAAACTATTTTTCTATTTTCAATTTATTATTATTTTATTGTAAAACGTTTTTCTTTAATTTTTATTCTTAATCATTATTTTTTTTGTGTTTATCTTTTAAAAACTTATTTTCACTATAAAAATATTTTTCTTTATTATTTTTCTATTTTGTTTACTTTTTTATTTAAAAAAATGTTTAGTCATGTTATATTATATATTTAAATTAATTGTCTAGGAAATATGAAAAATAAGGTTATTATTAAAAAAAATATTTTATTTTATTTATTATTTAGTCATTCAGATGAAATTGAGTGTTGACAGCTGCCCCTCTTTACTTAACTTTTACGAGATGATATGAAAATATTTATTTTCATAGAGTCACAGTAAATGGTAAGTAAAGATAGAAACACAAATTTTGTTCGGGTTAAGAAAAGGAAAACAGAAAAGCTAGGTGTAACGACCTAAACAAATTGTGGAAACGTTGACTTATAATGTGTGTGTGTGTGCGTGAGAGAGAGAGAGAGAGAGAGAGAGAGAGAGAAAGTGTAGAAATGCTAGTCAGATGCTGGACATTTAAAGCTGAAACCAATCGGATGCGGAGCTTTCATTTTGGGTGCTAGTCGGATGCTAGACTTTAGCAGAAAACAAACATGTTGGTGCTAGTCGGATGTTGACTTTTAATGCAGATGCTAGTCGTATGTTGGACTTTAGAAGAAAATAAACATGTTGGTGTCAGTTGGATGCTGGACTTTTAATGTAGATGTTAGTTGGATTTTGGACTTTAGCACAAAATAAACATGTTGGTGCTAGTCGAAGGCTAGGCTTTCATAAGGGGTGCCAGTCGGATGCTGGACTTTAGCAAACAATAAACATGTTGGTGCCAGTCGGATGCTGAACTTTAATGCAAATGCTAGTCGAATGCTGGACTTTAGCAGAAAATAAACATGTTGGTGCTAGTCGGATGCTGTGCTTTCATAGTGGGTGCCAATCGGATGCTGGGCTTTTAATTTATGTTTCAATCGGATGTTGGACTTTAGCAGAAAATAAACATGCTGGTGCCAATCGGATGTTGGGTTTCATAAGGGGTGCCAGTCGGATGCTGGACTTTAATGTAGATGCTAGTCGGATGCTGGACTTTACCAGAAAATAAACACGTTGGTGCCAATCGGATGCTGGACTTTAATGTAGATGCTAGTCGGATGCTGGACTTTAGCAGAAAATAAACATGTTGGTGCCAGTCGGATGCTGGGCTTTCATAGTGGGTTCCAGTCGGATGTTGGACTTTAACAGAAAATAAACATGTTAGTGCCAGTCGGATGCTCGAATTTTAATGCAGATGCCAGTTAGATGCTGGACTTTAGCAGAAAATAAACATGTTGGTGCCAGGCGAATGCTGATCTTTTAATGTAGGTATCAATCAGATGTTGGACTTTAGCAGAAAATAAACATGGTTGTGCCAGTCGGATGTTGGGCTTTCAATGTAGTTGCCAATCGGATGCTGGACTTTTAAAGCTGGTGCTAGTCGGATGCTGGGCTTTTAATGTAGGTGCCAATCGGATGCTGGACTTTAGCAAAAAATAAACATGTTGGTGCCAGTTAGATGTTGGGCTTTTATAGTGGGTGCTAGTCGGATGCTGGACTTTAGCAGAAAATAAACATGTAGGTGTCAGTCGGATGTTGGGCTTTTAATGTAGGTGCTAGTCGGATGCTAGACTTTTAAAGTTGGTGCCAGTTGGATGCTGAACTTTAAATACAAGTGCCAATCGGATGCTGGACTTTTAAAGCTGATGCTAGTCGGATGCTAGACTTTAAATGCAGGTCCAGTCAGATGTTGGACTTTTAAAGCTGATGCCAGTCAGATGCTGGACTTTAAATGCAAGTAAAATTGTATAGACTAACACAAGCTAGGCTTTAACTAATAGGGAAAGTATGAATGCCAATAGAAGTTGAGTTTTAGTGAAAAGGTCAACTAAAAACTAGAGTTTAACATAAAAAAAAAACATGAGTGGTAGTATATATATGAGACATACTATGCATGAATGCATGAAATGAAAGGAGAAAATAAGATTATTTGTCCTATTTCATCCCTTTCCTTATTTTTCATTTTCTTATGTACAAAGGCATGTATTTTGTATCAATTATTTTTCATACAATCATCAAATTAGTGTAAGCTCATCATTTAAAAAAAAAAACTCAATTGATCATCTTGAGAACAGAACACAGGAATATCATGATTCTTTTTTTTAGCTAGTGCAATGATTGAGGTGTCATTAAATTGACTTTTTTTCAAAAAGCTTAATTCTCATGTATACTCGAGTTGGCATTTTTGGAAACATAGGTAGTTAGATTGTGTATGAATTGGTTTAAATGATTGCCTGACTTTCGGGATAAGAACTCAAACTATGGGGTAAATTCATCAATGATCCCAAAAAATGTAGTCACAAGAATATGAGGATACGGGTGTGACAAGAATGGGTCTGTAGAGAAAAATGTAGCCAAATACTCCTCAATACCAAGGTGAAAAACTACCAAATCTGCCCCAATTTTGACTACCCATGGTGAACTATAAGATTAAAGAATGGTGCACGAATATGGATTGATCTAACTCAAGGGTAATATGATGTACAATGAAGAAAGGGTTGCCCCAGTTGGACAAACTACAATGAGTGCAAGAGTGGAACGAACAAAAATTGCCCCAATTTTGACTCATTGAGGGAGAGGTTTCAGGTTAAGGATTCTTTATTTTTAGAGGTGGCATAATGCAAAGGCATAAAGAATTGCCCCAATATGAGATTTTGTTTTAGTAATGACACAAAAATCGCCAGAAAAGATTCATTTGTTTTAGGAAATGAAGAAGGCTAAAGGATTTCAGGAGACATGCATGTAAATATTTGGAAGAAAACATCACGCTCTTTCTCCTCAATTAAAACATTAGGCCAAGAAGAAACATGACATTCCAAGACATTATTCTCTTTTTAACTTATCTATATTTTTTATAATGAATTTGATGATTTAAGATAGAGAATTAACCCAAGATACAAATTTGTTTATTCTTTATTTTATTTTATTTTCTTTACCTTTGCGACACCTTTTGAAACTCGATTCAACCAAGATCTTGTAGAACTCATTTATATGAAAAATAAAGCTCCGGGAAGTCAAAATATATGACGTAAAATGTGTTCTATGAGACACGAGATTGGTGATATATATTGGCAAATATTCATTGGTATGATAGAAAGAAACACAACATATGCCACTTGGCTATAAAGCAAATCCTAAGAATTAGGGACTTCTTTCAAGCGTTGTATTTCTTGACCACATCAGAATTGACTGGAAAAGGTAATTCTTCTCCGTCCATTTTGGTAAGAATCAAAGCTCCCCCAGAAAATGACTTCTTTACCACAAAAGGCCCTTCACAATTTGGAATCCATTTTCCTCTATGATTGTTTTGAACAGGCGTGACTAAATCTCCCTTGTTGAAAACCTTGACAATGACCTTCGCTTTCTATGGCTCTCGATCTCTCTTTTAAGATCTCTAGCTTACTTATCGTACTGACATCTTTATTTGTTATCCCTTGTACAAGAGTATGAGGTGTAGTTTTCACTTAAAAATCCTCTCCTATTGTTATATGCAAATCCTTTGCCTTCCTAGTAACTTGAGTTGCTTCAAGCTTATTTCCTTTTCCCTTACTTATTGAAGACATCTTGTCGGATGTGTGAACATGAGTCTGAGTATGATCTTGAGCCTAAGTATGATCCTGGGCATTGACTTGGAGAATAGCCTTATTAATGTTATGAGTGGTAGGTATAACTTGATTTCTACTACAATGACCTAGAGGAAGATCATGTAAGGGAAAGGGTTGCGCTTGGATTCCTCGTCATTGTTGGTGTACACTATGTTTCGACATACATACTAGAGGGTTAGCATGAGTTCTAGGATAGAATTTTGGAGGATAAGAAAAGGTTTGCTCTTTGCTTTGAGAGGGGAAAGTATCATTCGTGGTCCTCAGATTTTTTAAGATCTCCAAAATTTGATTCACTTGGTCCTTTAATTGGTTTATATCAGCCTTCATTCCTGCTTGATCCTTTTCTCAATCTTCCATGATCTTTTGGTTAGCACGAGTCCTATAAGGGTGTCGCGGTTGTTTTGCCATTATTTTCGATTTTTTATTTTTATATTAGAATATGAAGGGGAAAAAAAGATGATTTTGCCTATATTTTTTTGTTTTTATTTTTATCTTAGAATAAGAGGAGGAAAAAAATGCAAAGTGACATGAAAATGCAAGATGTTATGAACTTGAAAAACTACCTTTATGCATGTGTACAATGGATAAATATTAGGCATTATGTAAGAAAACATGAGAATGCAATATGCTATTATAAATTTAGAAATTATGCTAATGCAAAGGGCCACCCATATGAATGCATGGTAGACATTATGGAATGTGAAATGTGAAAGCAAGGTGTTATAAATATGAAAAGGTATGTACAAAGTATCATTCATGAATGAAGACATAATGTGTAATGCATGTTTGTGCCTCAAGAGGCACTTATTCACCTAATGTTGATGTAAATGACACACTTTAAAAATGGTTTGCATGACATGTAAGTAAGTGATGCAATGAGATGTTCACCTTAAGAGGTACTTATTGACATGATATGTTACTAAAATTGGGATACACTAAAACATGCATGAAATTTAATTATTTGATGTAATGAGGTGCTTGTCTACACCTCAAGAGGTGTATTTATTCATATGATGTGATGGTAAAATGGTCATGCACTCAATTAAAAACAAGAATGATATGCAACGTAAATGACATGCCTAAGTCAAATGTAAAATGCAATGGATGCTTGCACCTCAAAAGGTGTTTATTCATACAATATGTTGATTCAAGCATGACGAATTTGAAAATTAATTATACGATATCATGAATCTGCAGGTATAAAACATGCTCTCGTTGTGTCCTAACGGTGCATATAAAACTTATTTTCTGGTCTAAGGGCTTTTTAATTCTATGGGTAGCTTTAAATAATCTCACAAGCCTCTAGAGCTGAAGTCAACCTCCAGACATAATCCATAACGATAGGCGACCTAATAGATGTGGCATGTCAAGAGGAAGCAAACTCTAAATGAAGTCTTCACAATAGCCAAGTAGATCCGAGATCTAACATGACAATCGTTGGACCTCTACTCCCTATGGCTCACTCAAACCTGAGTATAGGGCCCCAATATCACAACAACAGAACTAGCCTAAAAAGTGTAATATGTGAAGGGAGCAACCTAAAGCTACCAAATCCCCCACCTGTAAAACAACCAAAAAACTTCCCAAGCAGATATAGACAAATATAGAAATTTTCGTCTACACTAGGGTTCAATAATTTCATATTGGGGCATTAAAGCAAATATAAATCAAATATGTATAAACATAAAGCCAAATGAAGATAAATGTACATAAAGGAGAATAAAATAAAAAAAGGGGAAAACAAATATGTATAAACATATATTTTTCACGCTTAATTAATTAGGATTGACTCTCTAGAACAGTCCCTAGTGAAGTCGTCATCTGTCACAACCGAGGTCACGACGGGACGGCGAAAAAATTTATTTTAAAATACAGAGGAGTCGCCACCATAATTTATTAAGGAAAACTATAGAAAAACCTTAAAAGGAAATAGTCTTCGAAACCAAGTTTAGGTTCGTGAGTCAGTTACGTGTGGAGAATGTATTAGCACTCCACATCGCCCATCTAAAGACGGTTCCTTTTAATTAAGTGTGCAAAATTAATGCAATTTTTTAAAATATTTGGTCTCCCGCAAAAAATAAAATAATTAATTAATTAATTAAAAAAATCAAAAAAATAAAATAAATAAAAATACATACCAAATATTAAAGAAAATAATATTGAAATTTTTATTTGGCCCGACAAGGATCGACCTTGCTCCTACGTATCCCCATTCGTAATGGAGAATCAGGGTTACATAGTTCTTTATAAAGATTTTAAATTTTTGGGAAGTGAACTCGACAAGGACTTGGCCTCGCTCCTACGTATTTCCATTCAGAATGGAAAATTAGGGATCACGTAGTTCTAAATGAAAAACTACAGAAAATGATTTTGATAAGATTTTAATTTTTTTTAAGGTGAATCCGATAAGGACTTGGCCTTGCTCCTACGTATTTTCATTCAAAAATGAAAAATTAGGGATCACGTAGTTCTAAATAAAAAAAATTATTGTAAAAGATATGATTTTTTGAAGGTGAACCCAACAAGGATTGACTTTGCTCCTACGTATCTCCAATCGGAATGGAGAATTAGGGATCATGTAATTCTAGAGTAGAATAAAAAAATTGTTTGAAAAAGATGGAAGGGTTTGTAAACTCAAATTGTATTAGAGAAGTTTTGTATGTTGTAAAAAGTAGTTATCAAGCTAGTCAGGGACCCAAAAAGATAATTAAAAAGTATAAAAGCTAATGATTATCAAGCGAGTACGAGACTCGACATGATAATTAATGTTATGAAAAAATGATTATCAAGCAAGTATAGGACTCGACATGATCATTAAAGTTTATTCAAATCGAATGAAAATTATAATCATCAAGTAAGTCCAAGATTTAACATGATAATTAATAATCTTAAATTTTTAAAAATTGACGTGAAAGGAAATAATGATTTTATACAAAAGAAATGAATCATTAAGTAACATGAAAGTAGAGGCATGAATACCATAACACGGGTGTGAAGGACCTAAATGTTTGATGATTATTAGAGGAGTGCAAATACTAAAACAAAGGGTGCACAAAGTAAAAGAGCGGTATGCAAAGTAGTCTTGTCATGTGAAGCTTAAAGCTGTAAATATCAGAAAAGGGTTTCAAAAAGAGCAATGCAAATAGAAATAAACATGGGTCTTTTTTCTTTATTTCATTTCATATATTACTAGTCCGGCTTAATAATTTATTAGTTCCTTTATATTATTTTTTATTCACTTGACTCGACATGATAATTAATGAGAATTTTGAAATTTTAATTATCAAACAAATTCGAGGCTCAACATGATAATTAATGTTATGAAATATATATAAAAAAACAAAATAAATAATTGATAATTTTTGTAAAATATTATATATCTCTTTCAGAAAAGAATATCACCAAACAAAAATAAAATTTTCTTAGTTAATGCCTAGACATATTTATTATTCAATAGCTATCTCAAAATTCTTTATTCCAATATTCATGTTTAGTGTGTATCTTGTGCATTATTTTGAAACATCCAATATAAGCAATATATTATATTAGCCATTAAAATCAACACTCGCATTCCGATGAAAGAAGTTAAGGAAAAAATATAAAAGATTTTAATTAATAAACTAACGTACCAAAAGAAGCTTCCAAATACAGGGATTTATATATACATACGAGGTTTATGTTTCTTTGACATCTTTTATGCCAACACACATATGCAACTTTCATCTAATATTAATGACAATAAAGTTCATTCCAGATTTCGTATATTACACAACCAACAATTTCTTTTGACATAACAACCCACATTAAAGAGACAATTTCATAAAAGGAATGATAATTAGAACATGTACATACGATACTATGACGAGTCAAGGTTAAGTGTAAGAGAAGGAAAAGGGAGAAAAAAATAATCAATATGTTCGGTATTATGATCTCATAATAAATATCACAACTAAATATAAAAGGAGAAAGAAAAACTTGGATTTTTTTCACATCTATTTGAAGATTTTTGCTTTTCAAAATCAAAACAATGTTTTCAAGTGTATCTCTATTATCTCCTCAAAGCTCTATGTTTTGGTGGCTTTGCCCCTCCAAGAAGTATTTTTCAGGTGCTTTTTCTTAGTGTTTGGTACCGTGGTGTGTGATCCCTTAGTGTGAGTTGTTCTAGAATGATCGTTAATGAAGGATGATGAGAGTGAGATCCAAAAATGGATATTTTTCCTTGGGAAGAAGATGAAGGTGGATAAAGGAGAAATGTATATCTTATGTGTTGTGTGAAAAAAACCTCTCTTTTATGAAGCGGAGAAAGAAAAAGAACTCAAGGAACGAACGTCAAAAAACCTATGAGATCATGAGACCTTTTTTTTTAATTTTTTTTAGCATAGTCTAGGATATTAATTGTGTGTGAAGATTAAGAGATATGGGGAGCGAATCTAGATTGTGGGAGTATAAGGAGGATGCAGTTGAGTAACAGTAACATATAACCACTTATTTTGAAATTTCCTTACTTTTACGAATTTAAAAAAAAAAACTATATATATCTTTTTATTATTATTTTTTTATTTTGACTACTTTCTTTTATTAGCCTAATATATATTTTTTAAACAATATTTTATAGTGTTTTACCGTTATCTTTTTTTCATTATTTTTTATAAATTAAAATATATTTTATAAAACTATTTTTGATTATTTAAAAACTATTTTTCTATTTTCAATTTATTATTATTTTATTATAAAACCTTTTTTTTTAATTCTTATTATTCATCATTATTTTTTTTTGTTTATCTGTTAAAAACTTATTTTCACTATAAAAATATTTTTCTTTATTTTTTTTCTATTTTGTTTACTTTTTTATTTAAAAAAAATGTTTAGTTATGTTATGTTATATATTTAAATTAATTTTATAGGAAATAAGAAAAATAAGGTTATTATTAAAAACAATAATTTTATTTTATTTATTATTTAGTCACCCGGACGAAATTGGGTGTGTTGACATACCTATATGGCCTTATGCAAAAGATTCTCCATCTCCACAAACTCCTATAACTCAACAACGTCTCTAATATCATGATTTAATCCATTAAGGAAGTGTACCATAGTTACCTTAGGAGCTTCTTCAATTTTGGATTGGATGATAAGAATCTCCATCTCCTTATCATTGGCGGAACTACATGGTGACAGAGGGGAGCCACGGCTCCCCCAATTTTTTTTTTTGAATTTTTTTTATATATATTTATATATTTTTTAAAATTATATTTATATATTATTTATATTAAGTTTATATTATGAAAAATTATAATAAAAGATAAAATAAAAAAATTTAATGGAGACATTGATTTATAAAAGAGATTATCTTTTCACCATGTAAATTATCATGAAAATGTGTGAAAAGAAATAAATACAATGAGATAGATTAGGAAATAGAGGTTGAGAAACACATAGATTGATATTGAAGTATACATTCTCGCATGATCTCTCACAGATCAATGTTAGTATCTTATGATGATTTATATATATTAAATTTATGATTCTTTTTAGGATGTTTCTCCCAAATTAAGTTTATCTCAAATTAATATAAACCCTAATAATGATTTTAGGAATATTTTTATGAAATTGGTATGAAAACCCTAATTATAATTTTTCCCAAATTATTATAACCCTTAATTATGAAATTTAAGGATTTTGTGTTTTTCGCTGCCTATGGTATTTTTTTTTTTAAGTTTTGAATTTATACAATGTTGCTTATTTAATTAGAGTGCTATGAGTTTTGTTATGTTTTGCACTGTGATAATTTTGATTTGTGAATATAAATTTTATTTTTTCTAGATAGGCGAGAGGTGATAGATTTATATTAGAAAGATTATGATAAAAAGTAGAAAAATTGATTCTTTTTTTTAAAGAGGAAGGTTTGTGATAAAGATGAAAAAAATGCATTTACGTTAACTAAACTTTAGAAATTTCATGAAAACCAAAAATTCAAGACAATAAAAAACAAATCTCTAAAGTTCTTAGAGTTACATATAATGAATTTAAAAATTCATCTAAACGCGATCCGGGAAAAACAACCTCAAATTTGACAATACCACCAAATCAAATTGATGAGGTACGAAGGACTTATCTAAAATGGTATTCATGTTTTGGTATCATGATATAATAGCGAATGATAGTAAAAATTTTTTGAATTCTACTATTATGTGTGCTTGTTTTAAGTAGAGGAAATAAAGAGAAAAGATAATGAGCTTGTTTTTCTAACTAAAAACAAATTATATATAACAAATATAATTTGGCACCCCTACATTTTTTGCCCAAGTTCCGCCACTGCTCCTTATAATACTCCTCTATTCCCTTGCTTCCTTGACAAAGTCTTTGTAGTTTCAATTTTAAGTCCCTGTGGAAGGTAGAAGGTACATACCGCTTCCTAGGGATGGCAACGGGGCGGGGTGGGGACGAGTTTCACTATCCCATACCCATCCCGTAAAAAAAATTCATCCCCATCCCCATACCCATCCCCGTAAAAAAAATTCATCCCCATCCCCATACCCATCCTCGTAAAAAAAATTCATCCCCATCCCCATACCCAAACTCAACGAGTATCAAACTTTTGTCCCATCCCCATCCCCACCGGGTAACGGGTATAATCTCGTACCCATACCCGTACCCGTTTTCTTACTACTTTAATATTAATTTTAATTAATTTTTATAAAACAATAAAAAATTACGGTAAAGGAAACATAATATTATCAAATATTCAATATTAGGAGTATAGTTGTTTCTTCAATATCAAATACTTTGAAATAAATTATAATTGTTTACATTTTAGATTATAATACCAAATAAAATTTAATGAGAACCAAAACATTTATTAAATTTGCAAACATTAATGGAACCTAGTTGATAAATTTTAAAAATATTTTTAAAATAATATAAAAGGAAAAAAATATTTAAAATTAAAATATATTTTAAATGTTTGTTTACTTCAATTTTTTTAAATTATAATGAATCTATTTTTTATACACTAATAAAAGTTATAATACATCACTTGATCAAAATGACGCAAAGAACAAATAATAAACATAATAATAAAATTTTAACATAGATATTGTATCTTTTGAACCACAATATATGTTGGATGGTGGTAAAAAAATATTCATGGCCATTACATTAAATTTTTATATTGTAGTAAATAAAAATTATTTCTACAATTATAGTGAAAAAAATTAAAGTATGATTGTAATGAGTTAGAAATAAAAAATAATTAGATAAAATTTATCGAAATAGTATTCTACATGATGAAAATAAACAAAAAATAAAAATATTAAAAAATTAACAAATGTGTGTCTTATAAACAATTTGGAGACTATTGGAAGGAATCACACAAAGGAAAACAAATATATAATTAATGGTATGATAAGATGAAAAATATCTTAGAGATCTAAGAAAACTTTTCAAATATCAATATACTCAATGGTTGATAAAAAAATGACGCAAAGAACAAATAATAAACATAATAAAATTTTATCATAGATCTTGTTTCTTTTAAACTCCAATATATGTTGGATGGTGATAAAAAAATATTCATGGCAATTACATTAAATTTTTATATTGCAGTAAATAAAAATTATTTATACAATTATAGTGAAAAAATTAAAGTATGATTGTAATGAGTTAGAAAATAAAAAATAATTAGATAAAATTTATCGAAATAGAATTCTACATGATGAAAATAAACAAAAATAAAAAGTATTAAAAAATTAACAAATGTGTGTCTTATAAACAATTTGGAGACTATTGGAAGGAATTGCACAAAGAAAAACAAATGTATAATTAAGTGTATGATAAGACGAAAAATATCTTAGAGATCTAAGAAA
>Ga0214543_1009712_pt1 | contig 14757 bp, 7 predicted proteins | sample CNSS2metaG_FD_160094 | JGI IMG/M metagenome (GOLD analysis project Ga0214543, IMG submission 160094) | Root nodule microbial communities from cowpea collected in UCLA plant growth center, Los Angeles, California, USA - CNSS2 | ecosystem: Host-associated > Plants > Roots > Nodule | place: USA...
TCAAAAATCTGAAAGAACGAAGGACAATCCTTTGCATATGTGTGATTTCTTTTGTATGTACAATTATAATAAATTATTTATTCATTTTTATTTTTATTGTATTAGTGACACTAATTAAATATATAAAATTTTGAATTTTGAATATATTATATTGGCTCCCCCAAAATTATTGGTCAAGATCCGCCACTATATATATATATAATTTGACTTTTTAGTCCAAGATTTGTCACTATTCTCCATATATCTCTTTATTCTTTATTTTTCTACTAGAATAAGTTATTGTAGTATTAGAGCCATCAATGGTGGAACTTTATTGTCAAATCTATTATTTTTAAAATTTATTCTATATGAATATAATTACTTCATATAGTTTATTTATATGTAAAATTAAAATGATTCAGTTATTAACTTTGAACAAAAGTTACATTAAAATAATCTTTAAGTTTAAGTACATTATTTAATTTCAAAATGATTAATTAAGATCTGCTACATTAAAAACATTCTAGAAGCATAAATGCAGTTGCTAGATTTTAGAAGGTTAAGATAAATGCTACTTTTGTAACAATTCTATTTTCTTAATATTTTCATAATTATAATTAAGATCATGTATTCATTAATAACATATGAGAGTTAAACTGAGTCACAGTTTAATTGTTAACTCATTAAGAATGTATTTCAAAAAATAGTTAACATAACTCATAAATACTCGAAAGTATAAACTAAAAGTTTAATACAGTCTATCAAGATGCTAACATATATTCTCTAATTCATTTATATGCTACTCCTTTAGTGGACTTTATTGCTAGTATCTCATTCCCTCCTAAATCTACTCCGATATATATTATCATCACAAGAATAAAAGAAATAAAAGATACAAAATGCAAGGGTGAGCTAAATATAGAAAAAAATTTATAATTGAAAAATATCATAATTTTCACCATAATTTTAAATTAAAGTCAGTTAAATAAAAAGTCCAAGCATCAAACTACAAAGAAACTCCTAAACTCTAGACTCTGGCTTTCGGAAGATTAGTATATTGAATAGACTCGTGAGACTCTTCACCTGTCATGCTTGCTACCAAAATCCTCCATTATTCAGGACCAATGTCCCAAACCAAGTCATGACAGGGTTAATCCCACTAAGTATAATCCTCTTTCATACCATACTGTCTGCCTTGTGGAGCCTCCTTTAACTCATGCCACATATATGTCCTACTCTATGTGAGTGACATATAGTTGAGTCAGGATAGTCTCACATCACAGGTCCTGTTCAATATACTTGACCTCATCCTAAACTAGTATTCTCCCTTAGAAATGGCTAATGTGACAACTAAGCACACTAAACTTTCACAAGTATTCATATATAGCTGCTCTATTATAGATACTCTATTTATAGTTTAGCCTTTTATTCATAAAATATTCATTTTTTTTATGTTCACAAACTAAACAAATAATTGTACAAAAATTTAAAGTGTACAAAAAAATAAATTTTAATTATACAAGATTTATTTCTATCATTGTAATTAACACATAACAAAATACAATAATAAATATAAGTTGTGTCAAGTAAAGAAAATCATTCGGCAATAGGTAAACCATCTCCTCTAATATAAACAAAAAGTCACAAGGTTACGGTGGAAGGCCAATGCTACACGAATATAAATTTTTTTTTTTTTTTGAAAATGAGTACTTTCAACCATTCATATTTCTCTAATTTTTATCACCAATTTACAACATTTACAAACATACAACATTAAACATACAACATTCTAATAAGCAACCTAATATGCCACATTCATTATTATGACATTAAATTTGATTATCCCTTCTTTATCCGTACCAACATAAATAATTAACACTTCAGTCATGTCCCCAAATAACTCACCCATCAAACTTGTTTCAAATCATATATTTTAATTGAAAATCCATTAAGCCACTCTGATACTAAAAAAACATAATTTCACAAAATTAAAAGTTTCAATCAATTTCACATCTCAGACCATAATAGTTTTCAGAATAATTTGTTATTTTTCTCATATTTAAGTCAACATGTAACTATAATATTCATACCCCAATATTTAAATTCAACAATATAATTTTAAATTTTGAAAAGAATTCAACTCCCCTTATATCTTTCTCATATTTCACTGGATTTTTGTGTTTTCACCACCAATTTCTCCCAAGATTTGCCTTATACAAACAATTACACCCTAAAATAATAAATTTCATAATTCTATGGTCAACACTATATGAAATTTTATCTAGATTACAAAGAAGAAATCACATGCAACCTTGAAATGTTGTATGCATTATAAAAAGTAAAAGCAACCCCAAACACAGATTTCACTCACCTCAATCGTTCAAAGTAGATTAAACGACCCCTCACATATATTGTTTCTATATGAATCCAAAATACGTGCGATTGGAATCAACCAATAAAACCCTATCCTGCAAGTACAGTATTTGATTTCAATCTTCCTACTAGCTAGGGCATCTTTACGTATGCTTCAAACTTTCAATTCCTAATTTAATTATGTTTTAGCAAAACACAATTAAGTGCGGCCAATGATATTTATTGATTATTGATTATTTATTTGCTTAGACTTGTAGCAAAGAATGGTAAGTGAGTGATGATAATTTATGGACATGTTTCAATATCATATATTTTGACAACACATAATATAGTACATATATATATATTTTATTTATTTAGTTTTGATGACATGAAATGATGAATGAGGTGTTTACTAACAATTTTGCTTAGGCGTTACTATCGTACCTACTCCGGCATGTGATGTCATCTGAATGCAGATAATTCGATTGAGTAGAATTTGGTTGTGAAATGATAGAGAAGAAAGAATAAAAACAATGACATGAAGTGGTAGTTGTCCCCATGTATCATTCATATGAAGAAATCAAAATAGACCCTCAGATAAAGAGTTGTCACCAACAACCCTTTATCGTGAAATTCTGATAATTGCCTTCTTTCAGTCGTCAAGGGGAAAAATCCTTGGCTAATCCAGATCCTAATCCTTGGCTAATCCATGCATGCAGTGATTATGGTCGAAAAGAGAGAGAATAGAAAGTGAAGGCGTGTGAAGTGCTAGGGTTGCCGCTTCTAAAGGATGCATCAGCTGCTATCAAGCTGTAACCTTCACCACCCATGCTGCCACCAACATCACATCATTCCTCAACGTAGGCTCATTTTTGCCCTTTTATCTTACAATAAATGGATAATACATGTACCATATACGACTCCACTGTATTTTTCGATATATATACTTTTTTTTTTTCCTTTTCTTAACATCATCATGTAAGATAAATTCATTCACTAGATGTATCCATCTTGTTTTATTTATTTGATTTAATCTTTATATAACGATGAATAAATTTATTATCCTAATAATTCTAATTAAATATTTATAATTTTCAACAATATACATAATGTCAAACAATTTACTTATACGTACTTACAGTGGCGGATCTTGACAAAAATTTATGGAGAAGCCAAAATATACTTAAAATTTACATATTTAACACCGTCGTCACTCATTCAATGAAAATGAGTAATATTCTAGTATAGCTATAACTATAAAACAAACTACACTATCTAACGGATTGTCCATCGTTTTTTCATATTCTTGAACTTATCAAATAATTTAATCATAACTATATTTTTCAGCTATTTTTTTTCAATATAAATAATCATATTATTTGCAAAATATTCATTTTCCATTTTTCTAATGTGCACATATCAATTCAAAAGTCGCATTTCATTTTATTGTTATGCAATGAGCAACCATATTGTCATGTTTTGATCTTCACTCTTCTTTTATCAATTCTAAAAAATGAATTTATTCTTTTGTTTTTCATCAATATACCTATTTAAAAAACAAGTTTAAGACTAAAAAATAATTTATCATAATATAATTAACAATTGAGAGACATAATTACTAACAAAAATTATGATAATCAATTCACTACCAAGTGAGACAGGAGAAAATTACTCTTTTTTCTTTTGTGGTAAAGTAACAAAAAAAAATTAGGTAAGGGTAAGAGATAAATACAACATGTGAAAAACTAAAAAGACAATAAAAATAAAAAGTAAAAATTATCTTAATAATTTGTTTTCTTTATTATATTTGATTTAATATTTTAATAAAAAAAGACCTAATTTTATTTTTATTAATTTTTTAATATACTATTATCTAATTTAAAAATATACATATAATTTAAAAAATTTAAAAACATAAATAATTTAACAAATTTTAAAAAAAAAAAAAAAAAAAAATTGGGGGGGGGGGGGGGGGCCGTGGCCCCGCCTCTCCAACCATGCTCCGCCACTGCGTACTATTATTATCAAATTTCTTTTTTATTTTTTGGTAATAAATTAGAATAAAATTTAAAAGCATTCATGCGATTGATTTTTTAAACACCATACAAATCTACTATATCTATCTTTATATATTGTTCTTACTGAATTTAGTTGAATAATTATAATGTGGACTGACCAGACTCTGAGGTAAATTGATCAAACTGTTGAAGTGTGTCTCAGTTTCAAATCACCACAAGGAAATATATATATATATATATATATATATATATATATATATATATATATATATATATATATATATATATATATTATTCTTTTGATGATATTTTATTTTGTTTTAGTATTTTCTTTTTCAAAATTACTAGTATAACTTGTTCGTATATTAAATATATTTTGTTATTCTCTTATCACAAATTTATAGCCATTAATCAATTTATACACGTTATACTTTCTTATCTCTCAGTATACGAGTGAAATAATACATAAATATAATAATATTTAAATAATTAATTTTCTGAATCACTATATAAAAAATTTAAATATTCAATTAACTGAAAAATCAATGAAAGTTCTTTAACTTAAAAAGAATAGAAGACATCATACATAACCTAGATTAAATGAAAATATATATATTTTCTGTTCTATTAAAAAAAAAACCCAAAAAAATCTGACAAAATATGAATATAAATACTTATACAATAAAAAAGACTGTCAAAATGTTAATACGAAGAGTTATATAAAAAAGGTTGACAAAATACTGATATGGCATCATTCAGAACCAAATTGATTAAAAAATTAGTTGATATAAAATTAAATTTTGTTTGGATCGATTTAAATATACAAGAAGATGAAGATTTACTGGAGTGTATATATTTCCGCGATTCCATTTTTTATAATTATGTTGGGCTCCATCAAAGAGTTTTTTTCTTTAACTTTTTTATCTGTTGAATCAAACTCTTAATGGACTGAGTTTGATTTGATTTATACTGAAGTTTCATTCTTTTTTTATAACTCAATTTGACTTGAATTTATAATGATTGAGATTGATTCGGGGTCTTTCATCCACTTGAACAACTCTAATGCCAACCATACATGTTTTAAATTTTAGAAATAGGCAAAACTTTAGATAAATAATCCAGAGCACGTTTTGAATAACGGCTATCCCTTAATAGATTTTTTAAATTGTGATAAATTTTAAATGAGAAATTAATTACAGGATAATATGACATTAATTTAATAATAATTTCTAAAACAAACAAAAATATTGAAAAGAGAACCAAATAGAGATGTAATTAAGAAAAGAAAACTAAGGAACTAAAATTAGGTAATATATTTTCATACAAAGAAAAGAAAATGAGCAATTAAAATCTAAAACATTATATTATTAAGAAGGATATAATGATATTTTGATTCATTTTTTTTTGAACTATTTTGAATTTATCTCTCCAATTATTTTTAGATCATTATATCACATAATTATAAAAAATTAAAATAAATGATCTAAAAATAATTAGAATAGTGAATTAGAGATTTATTAAAATAAATGGGTCAAAATATCATTGATTAAGAATATATTTATTCATGGATTCCTTGAAAGCGTAATAGCATTTGGTTGCAGAGAGGAAAAACTGTTAGACAAATTTAAGTTTGACATTCCACTGGCTGTGGGTACCCATTGATCAACTTCTTAAAAATTAAATCGTGCTTATTGAAATGTAGCATAGCAGTAGTTAGGGTTGAAACCAGAGGAATTTTTCTAAGTTTCTCTTACTGTTTCCTTTATCGTGTCATGAGTTATCAATATAATATTTTTAATCAGGACAAGAGAATATTTACATTAAACTAATAACAATATTTCCTTTTCTTTTTGTAAAATAAAATTAAAAAAATACTTTTATCACAGTCAATAATAACTTATCTTATTATCAAATATTATTAGTAAATGTGAACATACGATAAAGTGATATTTATATAAAACAAAGTATAATCACTGTACATGTAAAATTAAATTCTCTATTATTACACACATTATTTTCAAATACAAGCAAGTTAAGAACTAGAACGACTTAAACATTACTAATTAATACGTATTGTTTAGCAAAATGATTAATGTTGTGCTCTGTGAATAATGCTTTTAAAATTGGGTCTGTATCACAAAACTTAGTAAAATAATAGTAGTTTAAATTATTAGTAGACTTTTATTAAGTATTGAATCGTAAATAATTATTAAAAATATGCTATAGTAGTTTCAGGTATCTTGATTTGTAGATTAGCAGAAGGTTGAACATTTGATGTTTTTCTTCTCTAAAATGGTAGTTTTGGTAACATTTGAACACGGCCTCTAAATTTGTTTTAAAATCAGATCCAGTTTGTTCTCTGACATTAATTATTCTGGCCCAGTTGATGTTTTGTTTTTATAATTTTGTTATTAAAAAGAAAGCCAATATCTTAAATACATATTATGTTTTATCTTCTGGAGTACTGTTCCGTGGTACTGCATTAAACCTTTATCTTACACGGCTTAAATAGATTTTGATATTAAATATATTTTTGTGAAATTATAATTAGTTTTTATAATAATAAAAAATTGAAAAAAGAAGGGTTAGTGAAAATAGGAGTGGAAGAGAAGAAACCGTATACGGAAGAGGACCATAACTATATACGGGTTGTCCGAAAGAGGGAAGTGACGAGAATGCCCCTGAATGTGGAAATAAAGAAAGAAGGTTGCAGAGTGAGACACAGTGACTGGTTCAGAGCTTTTCTCTCCTTTTGATTGTGACTTTCACCCAACGCTGCCAAAAACCCACTCCTTCGCAATCACCACAACTGCCAAATAATAATGCTATCTATCTTATCCCAAATACAATTTTTTACATTCATCACACTAAATAATCAACTTTTTTTTTTTTTTTTTTTTTATATTCATGTCCTAATCCATAACTTAAAGACTCTGTTCCCTTCAAGGGATTCTCAGAGATTGAGAGAGTGACGGAGTCACTTTGTTGTTTTTTGTTTAAATTTATTTGCGCATGTTTGGGAGAGAAGATTATAGAGATAATAATTATAAAAAAAATAAATGATAATGACATTTTATTTTATATCAATTTTAATTATAAAGATAAAATGGTAATCTAACTATTCAATATATTAAAATATTTTATTTATTTATCACATTAATCAAATTATTTTTTAAACTTTAGTAAAATTTATTTTCAAAATTTTCCACTTTTACGTCTCTATTTCTTACAACAAACAATACCCCGATTCATAATCTATCTCTTCAAATTCATTAATTTAACCTCCCCTAAATCCATAATTTTAAACAAACATAATCAATGATTCTTCAAATTTTAGTTTCTCCACCGAAATAACGTTCCTTTCTACCTCAATTATCAAACACGGTTTCAAAAAACAAAATATGTATTACACCTTATTTCATCCGTTTATCTATTTATAAAAATGTATGTGATTTTTTTTTACACATCAATTAAAAATAAAGTTAAATTGCACCTTATAAGTTAGTAATTTTCGCTTTATAAAGTGAAGATGAGTTAAGTTTATATGATAAAATTAGTAACTTTAATAATACTATAATTGATCTTTTTTTAAATGACTGTTTTATTCACAAAAATAACTAAATTAGTTAACTTTAATTGATTAGTACTCATAATTTAAAGGATAGTTTTTAAATTAAGGAATGTGACTTATGATTATAGTGTTAATATATAGACTCATTAGCATGATACATCCAGTTGCATACCAACGTGTCGTCACTCTCAAAATGTCGTCGTTAGTTTTATTTTCGAAGACAAGTTCTACTGTGTTGTCATTCTCTTGCTAGGTCAAGATTTTATGTCAATAACTATGTCTTTCGTGTTATCCCAACATCTATTCAATATTTGATTTCGAATGAAATGTCATAAGCATTCTCCTTTTAGAAAAACAACAATTACTTTATCAAAAGTTAAATCTTATTTCGAAGTTCTTAAACTAAATAAAACAGACTCGTTTATCTCTCACACATAGAATGAAGAAATACTTACTCCCAAATTTATGTTTAAAATACGTTTATCAATTAATGGTATTTTTTTCGAAAACGCATGAAAACTAGACACTTCAAACCTATTTTCAAATTTCATTATGTCGAAGGAAAATTACAAGTGCATATATATATATATATATATATATATATATATACTTATTTATCTCAATACTTATACATTAATTATCAATCTTTGTATGATATAGAAATTGTCAAAACACTCATGTCTTAGTGTCATGTAGAGGTTATTATTTCCTTATTTTCCTCGCAACAAAAAGCCTTGCATTTTCAAGAAATTGAGACTAACAATAATTTATAAATATTTTTCCGTCTTAATCAATTCTTAACAATTATGAATAACAAAACTTTCATTACCAATTAATTCTTAACATAGTTATTTATGTAACAAAGACTTGAATGTGAAATCATTAATTAAGACGAAGCAAGCTCCCAAATTAATCCATGCACTGAATTCATTAATTTTATTTAATTTTTTTGCGGATTTTACTTCCTACTATCATTATTTATAAAAAATATCAAATAGATTATTATCTTTCGAATTTCCCATAATAAATGGAAAATTGATTGTTTACAAAAATTGACGATTTAACAATTTAATTATGAAAATTGCATTAATTAATTATTTATGAGAATTTAAACAATTATTTTATGAAATAATTTTAATTTTCAATTGATTAATTGTTCACAATAATAAGATGTAGAAATTAATTCTTAATAGAATATCAATATAGTGGGATAAAATGTTTCAGGACTAATGTACATAAATTACGTATAAGAGTCGGAGTACTCAAATGTTATTATTATATGTGTATTTATATTTGTTGATAAAAAAAATATTGACCGTTTTATTGATTAACTTTTTCAAACAACTATTTACACAAAAATATTGACCCATTAATTTGTTTATTAATTTATTTTTTCAGTTATAAACGGTGTATATAATGGGAAGAATACTCGGTTAGTATGAAATGACATCATAATGAACACTTTACGTGAACAAGTTTATGAAATTATTATATCATGAGAATTGCCACTAATCTTAGTATTGTGAAATTTGTTAGAAAAGAAATTCGTATGAAAGATTACATTAGTTATCGAAAGCATGCAATTTGAATGTTGTTTTAGTTTCATTCTTATTTATTACTTGTTTACTATGGCAGCCTATAATCTTAAAAAAAATCTTATCTTGGTCATAGTTGGTTTGGCAATTTACCCTTAGAAAAGAATCTCAACAATTAAGAAGAAACTGTAAATGGTTTTAAAAACATAAATAAACATACTATATATATAATGGAAAAGATAAAATACTACAATTCTGGTAAACTTATCCGAAGAGGACGTACGTGGAAAAGAAATGATTCAATTCTTAAGAGTCAAACTGAGTTATTAGTATTTGATATTGATGAGTTTGATGGACATACTTAATTTTGTTGATGACTGTAAACGTTTTTGAAAAATGGATATCCGTGATGGTTGAAGTTAAGAGATTTGGTAAAACTGCAGAGTGTGTGTGGGTGTGTAAGTTATTATTTGGTAAGGTTGGTTGGATGTGAAGAGGATAAAGAGTGAAGAGAAATGAATGATGGTAAAAAGAAAGAAGTACTTGGAATGAGAATGATGGAAATGCAAGGCCTGGCACATAGCACATGGTGGTGGCTAGAAAACAAAGAAAGCAATAAATGGAAGGGGAGAGGAGTGTGACAAAAAAATTGAAGGTTAGCGAATGAATGGCAGTGGTGATAATGCGGTGGGAAACACAGGTTCAAAGTGGAAAGAAAAAAGAATTGGAAAGGGGTGAGGTAGGGGTCATCATCAACCTGACCCCGTTTGTCTCCTCACAAGTATATCTTCGCACGTTACCAACGTAGATGCTAATGTCAGTCCCTGTGTTTCCCTTTCCTCTCACCTTTCATCTCCATTTCCTCTTCTTTCACTGCACCATCCTCTTTCTCACTAAAACCCCTTCACGCCTCACCCTTTTTCCTCTCTTTTCTCTCATCTATTGTGATTTCTTTCTTCCTTTAACAACCAACAACTGTAGTACTACATACATGAGGTGGTTTGGAGTTGCTTTCTTTTTATTTGTTCTTCTTTTTTCCAGCTGCATAAATGGTGATAATGATTCAAAATGTAGGCAGCGTAGGGAATTAGTTTAGTTTAAGGTATGAAAAACAAGTTTGTCCAAACTGGGTATTTGTAAAAAGAAAAACTTTGGAGTAAGTTGTGGAATCTGCATTGGAAGGATGAAGAACTTGTACTGGTTTAAAGAAATGTCTAACAACGTAAGATCAGGGAGAAGGCTTTCGCTTGGGGAGTACAAGCGAGCGGTGTCATGGTCCAAGTATCTGATCTCTTCAGGGGCAGCCATAAAGGGAGAGGCTGAAGAAGAATGGAGTGCTGATCTGTCTCAGTTGTTCATTGGCTCAAAGTTTGCTTCTGGGAGACATAGCAGGATCTACAGAGGCATCTACAAGCACATGGATGTTGCAATTAAGCTTGTGAGTCAACCGGAGGAGGATGAGGAATTGGCTGTTTCGCTAGAGCAGCAATTCACTTCCGAGGTTAATTTGCTCTTTCGATTGCGCCATCCAAATATCATCACCGTGAGTTCTCTTTCTTCAACCCTTTCTCTCTCTTTCTGCATGGAACATACCAACTTTCATCCTCACTTCTTTTCTTTCATCACTATTATTATTCCCTTTACCAGTTTGTTCTCAGTGATTAAAAGAATACATAACATTTCCCTCCCTCACCACCCTTTTGTCTGCTTCGGAGGTGCAAGTTTTGCGATATATAAAACCGTGTCTACGCCTAACCGCTCTATGATGTGGTGGTACAGTGGTACTCCTTCTCTTTCTTGCTAATCGAAAAATGACACGTCATTGACCTTCTCTCAGGTTGTTAGTGTGTGTTTTTTTGTGGTTGTTGTAGAAATGTTAGTTTTTTAATTGGAGGGAAATAAAAGGAGACAGAGAAATGGGGACAGGTGATTTGAATACCGAGGGTGTCGTGTCTTCATCCGAAGACTGAAATTTGGTGAAAAATTGAATCAATTATTAGTAAAAGTGAATTACGGAGAAAATATGATTTTACTGCATGTGCTGAAGAAAAGGTGTTTTATTTTTAGCTGGTGAATTCATTTTCTTTGAAGTAGCTATATGGCATTGTGGCCTATCGCACGAGTGGCAGGCTAGTATGAGAGTTACTTTTTAACAGAGAAGACAAGCTTTGTGTGTAAAGTTTGCAAGTTCTGAATATAATAAAGAAAGTAATTAAAAGATGATATTTATTTATTGGTTATGCAGTTTGTTGCAGCTTGCAAGAAACCTCCTGTGTTCTGCATTATTACTGAATATTTGTCCGGGGGTTCCTTGAGAAAATACTTGATTCAGGAAGGACCACACTCGGTTCCTCACAACGTTGTTCTGAAATTAGCCTTAGACATTGCTCGGGGAATGCAATATCTTCATTCTCAGGGTATACTTCACAGGGATCTGAAATCAGAAAACCTGCTGTTGGGGGAAGATCTGTGCGTAAAAGTAGCAGATTTTGGGATCTCGTGCTTGGAATCTCAGACCGGTAGTGCAAAAGGATTCACTGGAACATACCGTTGGATGGCACCTGAAATGATCAGAGAAAAACGTCACACAAAAAAAGTAGATGTCTATAGTTTCGCCATTGTTCTATGGGAACTCCTAACAGGGTTGACCCCATTTGACAACATGACACCAGAGCAAGCAGCATATGCAGCAACTCACAAGGTCTGTTACTGTATTAACACATTATTTTTATTCGCATAAGAAGGAGTTATAATAATTGAACGCCAAAACAATTCTACTACCTAGAGTAATTAAAGTAGGGACTTTTTCCTATGTCCCCGAATCCTTCTGGATATGATGATATGAACTTTACAGAGCATGTGGCTATGCTTATCATACACCCTTGCTTATCAAAACAAGACACCTCATCAACAATATTATATTATAGACACTTCTCAATTAAGCTTTACAACATTCAAGATTCGGTATCTGCTATCAAAATTTATCACAGACAATCATTGGTACCACCTCTGCCCTTTCACCCACATGCACACAACACCAACACGATGCATCAAAATCAAGTTACAGATTCATATATTTTGGACCAATGTAAGGCTTTCACGTTCACTGTTTTCTCACATGTCATACCATATCCTTTGGGTTCACACTGATGTGATTTTATGCATTGAACAAATGATTCTGTGTTGAAATATTTTTGGGTAGTTTTTGTGGTGAGTGAAGTATCTTATTCTTTTGGTGCAGAATGAAAGGCCTCCGTTACCATGTGAGTGTCCAAGGGCATTTAGTCATCTCATAAACAGATGCTGGTCAAGCAATCCAGATAAAAGACCACATTTTGATGAGATAGTTGGGATTTTGGAGAGCTACAGTGAAGCACTTGAGGAGGATCCACAGTTTTTAACCACTTACAAACCACGTCCTAATAATCTTTTTCTCAGATGCTTACCCAAATGTAATACTACTCCCAATGTTTCTGCTTCTACCAAACCTTAACGTTCTCTTTCCAATAATGTCACATCAATTGTATTAAATCCCAGGAACCAAATATATCTTATATCTTTAATTTATAACTATAATCCTCTTCTATATTCTTAACAACTATCTACCATTATTCTAGCACTAAAATAAAATTTAATGATTATTTTACTATGAAAGAAGCGACGAAGTTTGCAAAGACGTGACGAATGCAAATTCTCTATTTCCCGGTTCAAACTTCTGACCAAAGTAACTCTTTCATGTCTTGTATTGTATGTATATTCCAATTTGATCATTTGTTTCTTACATGTTACCAATATGTTACAAGAGTCCAAATTCTCTATTAAATTTGTTATCTTATAATAAACATTAAAAATATATTATATTGATACTTTAAATATTTTTTTAAATTTTTAAGTTAATGATCATCAAATTATTTAATCAGCAAAGAATCTAAATTTGTGTTTATTGGTTTGTTATAGACGTATGGTTTTAAAAATAAGTACATTATTATTTTCTTATCTCTTTAAGAAATTCTATTAGACTTATTACATGAATGTCTTGACTCAGTTAAAATGTAAATACATGTATTATTAAATATGTATTATTTAGAAAATTATTTAATGTAAAATACTATTACTTGAATAATTTACACAACTTATAAAATTTTATAAAAAAAAAATTCCTATAATATGTTTTGATGACAGCGACCAAGAAATAAATTACATTTCGCAAAACATTCTTGAATAAATAGTACGTAAGCAAACCTTTAGTTAATTAGTTTTATAGATTATGAATCAATTTAAAATGATCATATATAAAAAGCTAAAAAAAATTATAATAATTATTTTAACAGTTTTACTTTATAAACTTTTTTCATTAATTGATAAATGTAAAAAAAAAAAAAAACATTACCAATCGAAACTAAACCCAAATAATATATTTGTATATATATGAAATATGTAATAGAAAAATTTGACTCCACAATGTCAAGTAAACATTTTTTTGGTTTATAAAGAAACATGTAATCATGATTTATATTATTCACCTTCGCCTTTTAGTTCAGACTTAGAAGACAAACATAATAGTATATGCTAAATGATTTTGTAGTTTATATGTTTATTACGTTAGTCTTTATTATATTACAGGGATGAAATTTATCATAAAATGACAGTTTGGCCGAGTGGTCTAAGGCGCCAGATTTAGGCTCTGGTCCGAAAGGGCGTGGGTTCAAATCCCACAGCATTAATTTCAGTTTTTCATCTTACGAATTAATGCTCATTATTGCCAAAATTATTCTTCTTCTTTAAACTGTCATAAACACTGGTTTTATACTGAAACTTCTTCCTTCATTTGGTTGCATAATAATGTTTTTTATGTCTCTTTAATCAAATAATTATGTTTTAGTTATTAACGTGTTAAGTTTTTTACTTTACTATCACGGCTTATTTTTTTCTTTGCATGAATAATGAGTCATCACCAAAAACTTGAGCTTTTTGAGGTAGTTGGTTCTTAATATTCATATATACCAAATATTTTTTAGTGTAAAAGGACAGTTTCAATTTATACAATCACATATATAGCATATATTTCACCCTCACAATCTCTATAATAGAAATGGAAAATTTTATATTTTTCTCTTTGTGTAGTAAAGGAAATACAAACTGTTACAATTACATTATAATCCCATTTAAAAATCCTGAACTGTCTTTTGTTACTATGCATATATTTCTTTTAATTGTATGCTTTTCTATCTTCTGTCTATAGTTGTATCTCTCTCTCTCTCTCTCTCTCTCTCTCTATATATATATATATATATATATA
>Ga0214543_1009713_pt1 | contig 14755 bp, 11 predicted proteins | sample CNSS2metaG_FD_160094 | JGI IMG/M metagenome (GOLD analysis project Ga0214543, IMG submission 160094) | Root nodule microbial communities from cowpea collected in UCLA plant growth center, Los Angeles, California, USA - CNSS2 | ecosystem: Host-associated > Plants > Roots > Nodule | place: USA...
GAACTGCAGGCGGAGTTGGCCGAGCTTGATGCCCGCATTGCAACCTATGCCCGGCGGATAAGGGAAATCCTCCGCACCAGTGAGCAGTGCCAACGGCTTGGCAAGATCGAAGGCATCGGCCCTGTGACGGCAACGGCCTTGATCGCCGCCGTCGGCGATAGAACCTCCTTCAAGAACGGCCGTCAGTTCGCGGCCTGGCTTGGCCTGGTGCCGAAGCAGCGATCCAGTGGAGGGCGAGCCCGCTTGTTCGGTATCAGCAAACGCGGCGATCGCTATCTGCGTACACTGATGATTCACGGCGCTCGCGCCGCTTTAAGCCGGGCTGGCGGCAAGCAGGATCCGCGAAGCCTCTGGCTCGGCAAGATGCGGCAACGGCGGCACCCCAATGTCGCGGCCGTTGCGCTTGCCAACAAGAATGCGCGGATCGTGTGGGCTATGCTCTCTAGCGACACTGCTTACGAGCCCGCGCTGTCGGTGAAGGCGGCCTGAAGCGAAGCGGCGAACAAGGAAAGGAGGTCTCACCCCGGCAATTGCAGCAAATGGCAGGAGATGGAAAAACGGTCACCCCGTCGCTTCCCGAACCTGATCTGTGGACCGGCATGGCGGTAGCCAATGTCATGGGGGCTTTGAGGTGGAAGCGGGCGAAAACCCATCGAGGCTCGCGGCGAAGACGTTGTCCAGCCGCATCACGAAGCCGGATATACGTCAGCAGTTGTGACCATCGATCCTGATCCAGCCGGCTGTTGCAAACGGGCGGGGTCCATATACGTCCATAGATGCGCACAGCGCCTGCGTCAGCGGAAACAGGATCGCGATCCACCTCTGCGCCAAGCTAAGGCGACCGACATACCTTGCGTTGACTTACTGTCGGCTTGTCGCGTGCGCGACATGGTGATGTTCGGCCCGGGCGTGCCGGGCTCAGTTAAGACACTGAATGATGTGCAGTGCAGTTTATCTGAGGCGCTCTCTGCGCAATTGGTACGATTCTTGCTGCCCTAGTTGTGCGGCGGCACACGCCGGCATGCCCTTCCATCGCCTAGAGAGTGGAGTGCCACCATGTCCGAACAACCCTTGCCGACGCTGCCGATGTGGCGGGTCGATCACATCGAGCCCTCGCCCACGATGTTGGCGCTACGCGCCAACGGTCCGATCCACCGCGTGCGCTTCCCGTCCGGGGACGAAGGCTGGTGGGTGACAGGCTACGACGAGGCGAAGGCGGTGCTGTCCGACGCGGCGTTCCGGCCCGCGGGAATGCCACCGGCGGCATTCACCCCGGATTGTGTGCTTCTCGGTTCGCCGGGGTGGCTGGTCTCGCACGAGGGGGGCGAGCATGCCCGCTTACGCACGATCGTGGCGCCGGCCTTCAGCGAGCGCAGGGTGAAGCTGCTCGCGCAGCAAGTCGAGGTGATCGCAGCGCAGTTGTTCGAGACGATGGCGGCCCAGCCCCGGCCCGCCGACCTGCGGCGCCACCTCTCCTTCCCGCTTCCGGCCATGGTCATCAGCGCGCTGATGGGCGTGCTCTACGAGGATCACGCCTTTTTCGCCGGCCTGTCCGACGAGGTGATGACGCACCAGCATGAAAGCGGCCCGCGCAGCGCGTCGCGCCGGGCCTGGAAAGAACTGCGCGCCTACATCCGCGGCAAGATGCGGGACAAGCGCCAGGATCCGGGCGACAACCTGCTGACGGATCTGCTCGCGGCGGTCGACCAGGACAAGGCGACCGAGGAAGAGGCGATCGGCCTGGCGGCGGGCATTCTGGTGGCGGGGCACGAGAGCACCGTCGCGCAGATCGAATTCGGCCTGCTGGCCATGTTCCACCATCCGCAACAGCGCGAACGCCTGGTCGGCGATCCATCTCTGGTCAACAAGGCGGTGGAGGAAATCCTGCGCATGTACCCGCCGGGCGCGGGCTGGGACGGCACCATGCGCTATCCGAGGACCGACGTGACCATCGCGGGCGTGCATATTCCCGCGGAGAGCAAGGTGCTGGTCGGCCTGCCGGCGACGTCGTTCGATCCGCGCCATTTCGACGACCCGGAAATCTTCGATATCGGACGCGACGAAAACCCGCACCTGGCGTTCTCCCACGGGCCGCACTACTGCATCGGCGTGGCGCTGGCCAGGCTGGAACTCAAGGTGGTGTTCGGTTCGATTTTCCAACGCTTTCCCGCGCTGCGCCTGGCGGTGTCGCCCGAAGAACTGAAGTTGCGCAAGGAGATCATCACTGGCGGGTTCGAGGAGTTCCCGGTGCTCTGGTGATGCGCGGACGCCGCCGGGAATCGCGATCTACTCAGCAATTTGCCGGCGCGCCTGGCGCGCCGGTCAGATCAGCCAGCCAACAGGTAACCAAGATGGACGTGCAAGAAACCACGGCAGCATGCCGGGACGCCTTCGCGGAACTGGCGTCGCCAGCGTGCATCCACGACCCGTATCCGTTCATGCGGTGGTTGCGCGAGCACGATCCGGTGCATCGCGCGGCGTCGGGCCTCTTTCTGTTGAGCCGCCACGCCGACATCTACTGGGCGCTCAAGGCCACGGGCGATGCCTTCCGGGGACCGGTGCCGGGCGAACTGGCGCGCTATTTCCCGCGTGCGGCAACCAGCCTGTCGCTCAATCTGCTGGCGTCCACGCTAGCGATGAAGGAACCGCCGGCGCATACGCGTCTGCGCCGGCTGATCTCGCGCGATTTCACCATAAGCCAGATCGACAACCTGCGGCCGAGCATCGCGCGCATCGTCGCAGCGCGCCTGGGCGGCATGGCGCCCGCGCTGGAGCGCGGGGAGGCGGTGGACGTGCATCGGGAATTCGCGCTGGCCTTGCCCATGCTGGTCTTCGCCGAACTGTTCGGCATGCCCCAGGACGACATGTTCGGGCTCGCCGCCGGCATCGGCGCCATTCTGGAAGGCCTGAGCCCGCACGCCAGCGATCCCCAGCTCGCCACGGCGGACGCGGCCAGCGCCAGGGTGCAGGCCTACTTCGGCGACCACATACAGCGCAAGCGCACCGATCCCCGCCACGACATCGTGTCGATGCTGGTCGGCGCACACGACGACGATGCCGACACGCTGTCGGATGCGGAGTTGATCAGCATGCTGTGGGGCATGCTGCTGGGCGGGTTCGCCACCACAGCTGCGACCATCGACCATGCGGTCCTGGCGATGCTGGCGTATCCCGAACAGCGGCACTGGCTGCAAGGAGACGCCGTGGGGGTGGAGGCATTCGTCGAAGAAGTCCTGCGCTGCGACGCGCCCGCCATGTTCAGCTCCATTCCGCGTATCGCCCAGCGCGACATCGAACTGGGCGGCGTGGTGATCCCGAAGAACGCGGACGTGCGCGTGCTGATCGCGGCCGGCAATCGCGACCCGGACGCCTTCGCCGATCCCGACCGCTTCGATCCCGCGCGGTTCTACGGCACCAGTCCTGGCATGTCGACCGACGGGAAGATCATGCTGAGTTTCGGCCACGGCATCCACTTCTGCCTCGGTGCGCAACTGGCCCGGGTGCAGTTGGCCGAGAGCCTGCCGCGGATCCAGGCGCGCTTCCCCACGCTGGCATTGGCCGAGCAGCCGACCCGGGAGCCCTCCGCGTTCCTTAGGACGTTCCGCGCGCTGCCGGTGCGGCTGCATGCAAAGGGGGGCTGAGATGCGCGTCGTGGTCGACCAGGATCTGTGCGGAACCACCGGGCAGTGCGTGCTGACGCTGCCGGGCACATTTCGCCAGCGCGAACCGGACGGAGTGGCCGAAGTGTGCGTGGCGACGGTCCCGCGGACGTTGCACGCCGCCGTGCGGCTCGCGGCCAGCCAGTGCCCAGTCGCCGCCATTCGGGTCATCGAAAGCGACGCTGGCGATGACGAGCGCGCCGGCGCCGACCCTGCGCCTTGTCCGGCGGAGGCCGAGCGGCATGCCGCGAAAGACCAACGCAATCCAGGAGGACACGATGGGACGGTTTGAAGGAAAGGTGGCCGTGGTGACCGGCGCCGGCGCCGGCATCGGCAAGGCATGCGCCCTCGCCATCGCGCGCGAGGGCGGCAGAGTGGTGGTGGCCGACATTGATGGCTCGGCGGCCATCGCCTGCACCGCGCAGATCGCGGCCGAAGCGGGCCGCGCGCTGGCCCTGGCCATCGATATCGCCGATGCGCAGGCGGTGGCAGCGCTGTTCGAGACGGCGGAGCGGCACTTCGGTGGGATCGACCTGCTGGTGAACAACGCGAGCGCCATGCATCTGACCACGCGCGACCGCGCGATCCTCGACCTGGACCTAGCGGTCTGGGATCAGACCATGGCGACCAATCTGCGCGGCACGCTACTCTGCTGCCGTCAAGCCATCCCACGGATGATCGCCCGCGGCGGTGGCGCGATCGTCAACATGTCGTCCTGCCAGGGGCTCAGCGGTGACACCGCGCAGACGTCCTACGCCGCGTCGAAGGCGGCGATGAACATGCTGTCGGCCTCGCTCGCCACCCAGTACGGTCATGCGCAGATCCGCTGCAACGCGGTTGCGCCGGGTCTGATCATGACCGAGCGTCTCCTCGCCAAGCTGGACGAGTGCATGCAAAGACATCTGCGCCGGCATCAGCTCCTGCCGCGCGTCGGCCGCCCCGAGGACGTCGCCGCGCTGGTGGCGTTCCTGCTCTCCGACGATGCTGCGTTGATCACCGGCCAGGTCGTGTGCATCGACGGCGGCATGCTGGCGCATGTGCCGACGTACGCCGACGGTGGCAACAGCCGCGCCGTGCGGGCCGCCGGCGACACAGCCGAAGCGGTGCACTGCTGATGGACATGCTGCTCAACCCGCTGAACCGTGGGCACCGGCTACGGTACGAGATCCCGGTCGTGCCCGGCGCTTTCCCCCTGGTCGGACATCTTCCCGCCATCGTCTGCGACCTGCCGCGCCTGCTGCGGCGCGCGGAACGGACGCTGGGCAGCCACTTCTGGCTGGATTTCGGCCCTGCCGGACACCTGATGACCTGCGTGGATCCGGATGCGTTCGCACTGCTCCGGCACAAGGACATGTCCTCGGCGCTGATCGAAGAGATCGCGCCCGAATTGCTTGGCGGAACGTTGGTCGCCCAGGACGGCGGCGCGCACCGGCAGGCGCGCGATGCGATCAAGGCGGCGTTCCTGCCCAAGGGGCTGACCCAGGCGGGCATCGGCGACCTATTCGCGCCCGTCATCCGGGCGCGGGTGCAGGCGTGGCGCGACCGCGGCGACATAACCATCCTGCGCGAAACCGGCGACCTGATGCTCAAGCTCATCTTCAGTCTCATGGGAATCCCTGCGCAGGATCTGCCGAGATGGCATCGCAAGTACCGGCAACTGCTGCAGTTGATCGTCGCGCCCCCGGTCGACCTGCCCAGACTGCCCTTGCGGCGCGGCCGCGCCGCCCGCGACTGGATCGACGCGCAGTTGCGCCAGTTCGTCCGCGACGCGCGCGTGCATGCCGCGCGCACCGGGTTGATCAACGACATGGTGAACGCCTTCGATCGCAGCGACGATGCGCTCTCCGATGACATCTTGGTCGCCAATATCCGCTTGCTGCTGCTTGCCGGTCACGACACCACCGCCTCGACGATGGCCTGGATGATAATCGAGCTGGCGCGGCAGCCTGTGCTGTGGGACGCCCTGGTCGAGGAGGCGCAACGCGTGGGCGCGGTGCCGACCCGGCACGCGGACCTGGCGCATTGTCCGGTCGCCGAGGCGCTGTTCCGCGAGACGCTGCGCGTGCATCCGGCGACGACGCTCCTGCCGCGTCGCGCGCTGCAGGAATTGCAACTCGGCCAACGGCGCATTCCCGCGGGCACCCATCTGTGCATCCCGCTGCTGCATTTCTCGACCTCGGCGCTGTTGCACGAGGCGCCTGATCAGTTCCGCCTGGCGCGGTGGCTGCAACGCACGGAGCCGATTCGGCCGGTGGACATGCTGCAGTTCGGTACCGGCCCACACGTCTGCATCGGCTACCACCTGGTATGGCTGGTGCTGGTGCAGTTCTGCATCGCCCTGGCGCTGACCATGCACAAGGCCGGGGTACGGCCGAGGTTGCTGAGCGGCGTCGAAAAAGGCCAGCGCTATTACCCGACCGCACATCCGTCCATGACAATCCGCATCGGATTCTCATGAGCTGGCATCGCATGCCCCGTGTGGCGAGGCAGCGGCGCCGGCGACGCGCGGCATTGCTGCACTCGGCGCGCGGCTCGGTGCGACCCCGGCAACACCGCGGCGGCTCGCCGCTCGCCGTAGCCGTCTCCTGTCAGGTACAAGGACATGAACAACATGCAGACTGGTTCCACGCTACACGAAGACCGAACTGGCGTCTCGGCGCTCGGCGAATTTGGCGCGCCGGCGCGCGGCGCATCCGGCAGGCTGCTGCCGGAGATCTGGATGCAGGACGGCGCAAAGCGGGTCGAACAGGCGCTGGCGCGTCTTCTCTGCGCCGAAGACGACGGTGAGACCGAGCTGATAGCGGCGATGCGCTACGCCACCTTGCATGGCGGGAAGCGCACCCGCGCCTTGCTCTGTCTGGCTGCCGGCGCACTGGCCGACACGCCGGCGCACGTGCTCGACGACGTCGGCGCCGCCATCGAGATGATGCACGCCTGTACCCTGGTCCACGACGACCTACCCGCGATGGACGACGACGTGCTTCGCCGCGGCCTTCCGACCGTGCACGTCAAGTTCGGCGAAGCCACTGCGATCCTGGTCGGCGATGCGCTGCAGGCGCACGCCTTCTTGACCCTGGCGAGCCTGGATGCGCCGGGCGACAACCGCATCGCGCTCGTGCGCGAACTGGCGCAGGCGGTGTCCGCCGAGGGTGCCGCAGGCGGGCAGGCCATGGATCTGTCGCTGGTCGGAAAGCACGTCGAGCTGGACAGGATCGTGGCGATGCACCGGATGAAGACCGGAGCGCTAGTGCGCGCGTCCGTTCGCATGGGCGCGCTATGCGCCATCGCGGAGGGTGCCGCGCACGCTGCGCTGTACTGTGCGCTCGATCGCTACAGCGCCTGTTTCGGCCTAGCGTTGCAGGTGGTCGACGACATTCTCGACGCGACAGCCGACACCGCGACGCTGGGCAAGACCCCCGGCAAGGACGCGGCGGCGCAGAAGCCGACCTGCGCGTCGATCATGGGGCTGCAGGCAGCGCGCCAGTTCGCGCTGGATCTGCTGCGCGACGCTGGGGAGGCCATCGCCCCGCTGGGGCCGCATGCGGAACGGTTGGCGCAGATGCTGCAGCGGGCCAACGCGTATCTGTTCAAGCATGCGCCATGCGCATGAGCGCGCCCGTCCGCATGGAGTCGTGCGACCGGCTTGCGGCAGCGGTGCATGCAGCACTGTGTCCGAGTCCGAGGCGCCGATCGCAGCGGTTGGCCAGCACGCCCACGGCGCACGCGGCGCGCCGTGCGCAAAGCCTATGCGGCGGACCGGCGCCCGCATCGGCCGCGACGGGCCTGCGGCGACGATGCGTCTGCCCTATCCTGGTTCTCGTCAACCCTCTGCAGAAGGAACATCCCGCGTGAACACGCTGTCCGAACAGATCCTTTCCGAACTGCGCCACCTGCTGAGCGAGATGAGCGACGACGGCAGCGTCGGTCCGTCCGTCTACGACACGGCGCGAGCTCTGCAGTTCCACGGCAACGTCACCGGTCGGCAGGACGCATACACGTGGCTCATGGCGCAGCAACAGGCCGATGGCGGATGGGGAAGCGCGGATTTCCCGCTGTTCCGCCATGCGCCCACGTGGGCGGCGTTGCTGGCATTGCAGCGGGCCGATCCTCTTCCCGGCGCCGCCGACGCAGTTCAGGCTGCAACCCGGTTCCTCGAGCGCCAGCCAGATCCCTACGCGCATGCGGTGCCGGAAGACGCGCCGATCGGCGCGGAGCTGATCCTGCCGCAGTTGTGCGGCGAGGCCGCATCCTTGGTGAGCGGCGTGGCGTTTCCGCGCCACCCGGCGCTGTTGCCGTTGCGGCAAGCGTGCCTGGTCAGGCTGGGGGCGGTGGCGACATTGCCGAGCGGCCATCCGTTGCTGCACTCCTGGGAAGCCTGGGGGACGTTGCCGACCGCCGCATGCCCAGATGACGACGGCAGCATCGGCATCAGTCCGGCGGCCACCGCCGCGTGGCGTGCGCACGCCGTGACACAGGGGAGCACGCCGCAGGTCGGGCGCGCCGACGCGTATCTAGAGGTGGCATCGCGGGCGACGCGCAGCGGCATCGAAGGTGTCATTCCCAACGTCTGGCCGATCAATGTGTTCGAGCCATGCTGGTCGCTGTACACCCTGTATCTGGCCGGGCTGTTCGCGCACCCCGCGCTCACCGAGGCGGTGCGCGTGATCGTCGCGCAGCTCGACGCCCGCCTGGGCGTGCGCGGTCTGGGCCCTGCCTTGCACTTCGCGGCCGATGCGGACGACACCGCCGTTGCGTTGTGCGTCCTGCGCGTTGCTGGCCGCGACCCGGCGGCCGATGCGTTGCGCCAATTCGAAATCGGCGAGCTGTTCGTCACCTTTCCCGGCGAGCGCAATGTCTCGGTGTCGACCAACATCCATGCCCTGCATGCGCTGCGACTGTTGGGAAAGCCCGCCGCCGGCACCACCGCCTACGTCGAGGCCAATCGCAACCCGCACGGTCTATGGGACAACGAAAAATGGCACGTTTCGTGGCTGTACCCCACCGCGCATGCGGTGGCTGCGCTGGCGCAAGGCGAGCCCCAGTGGCGCGACGAGCGCGCGCTGGCGGCGCTGCTGCAGGCGCAGCGCCACGACGGCGGCTGGGGCGCCGGTCGCGCGTCCACATTCGAGGAAACCGCCTATGCGCTGTTCGCGTTGCACGTGATGGACGGGAGCGAAGACCCGACAGGGCGCCGGCGCATCGCGCAGGCGGCGGCGCGTGCGCTGGAGTGGATGCTCGCCCGCCACGCGGCACATGCATTGCCGCAGATGCCCCTGTGGATCGGCAAGGAACTGTATTGCCCCACCCGGGTCGTGCGCGTGGCGGAACTCGCCGGGTTGTGGCTCGCGCTTCGTTGGGGGCGGCGCCTCCTGGCCGAGGGAGCAGGAGTGGCGCCATGATCCAGACCGAACGCGCGCTGCAGCAGGTGCTGGAGTGGGGGCACTCCCTGACCGGATTCGCCGACGAGCATGCCGTGGAAGCGGTCAAAGGCGGCCAATACATCCTGCAGCGCATCCAACCGAGCCTGCGCGAGACCAGCGCCCGCACCGGCCGCGATCCGCAGGACGAAACGCTGATCGTGGCGTTCTATCGCGAACTGGCGCTGCTGTTCTGGCTCGACGATTGCAACGACCTTGGCCTGATCGCGCCGGAGCAGCTCGCCGCTGTGGAGCAGGCGCTGGGGCAGGGAGTGCCGTGCGCGCTCCCCGGATTTGAGGGCTGCGCTGTGCTGCGCGCTTCGCTGGCCGCGCTCGCCTACGATCGTCGCGACTATGCTCAGCTTCTCGACGATACCCGGTGCTACTGCGCGGCGCTGCGCGCCGGGCATGCGCAGGCGGCAAGGGCGGAAAGCTGGTCCTACGCAGAGTGCCTGCACAACGGCATCGATTCGATCGCCTACGCGAACGTGTTCTGTTGCCTGTCGTTGCTGTGGGGGCTGGACATGGCGACCTTGCGCGCGCGTCCGGCGTTTCGGCAGGTCCTGCGGCTCATCTCCGCGATAGGACGCCTGCAGAACGATCTGCATGGACGCGACAAGGACACGTCGGCCGGCGAGGCCGACAACGCGGCGATCCTGCTGCTGCAGCGCTATCCGGCTATGCCTGTGGTGGAGTTCCTCAACGACGAGCTTGCCGGCCATACGCGCATGCTGCACCGGGTGATGGCAGAAGAACGCTTTCCCGCGCCGTGGGGACCGTTGATCGAGGCCATGACGGCCATACGCGCGCAGTACTACCAGACCTCGACCAGCCGCTACCGCAGCGACGCTGCCAGGGGAGGCTAGCGTCCGCCGGCCTGAACGCGCGGGAGGCGGCGCAAGGACGACCATCTGGACATCGTGCTGGATCGGCGAACGGCACCGGCCACGGTCGCCGCCGGCTGAGAGTACATCCGTTCGAACACTGCGCATTGCCCGAGTTGGACCTGACGCAGATCGACTTGTGCGCCTCGCTGCTGGCAAGGCCATGCGCGCGCCGCTGCTGATCAGCTCCATGACCGGCGGCATGCCACGCGCCGAGCCCATCAACCGGCATCTGAGCGAGGCAGCGCAAGCCTTGTGGATCGCCAGTGCGTCGGTTCCCAGCGCGTGAGCCTGCAATCCCGCAGGCCGACGCGCGCGCTGCGCCGCCTGCCCCAGACATTCCCTTGCTGGCCAATATCGGCGCCGCGCAACTGCGACCAGGCCGAGGGCGAGCAACCGGCGTTAACGGAACTCCAGCGACTCGGGCTAGCGCCCCAAACTGCCGAGCGGTTCCGAAACGACCTTCACGCGATGAACCGCGCAGCGCACGGAATGGGCGTGGCGACCGCGGAAGCATCTGAGGCGACCGAAATCGCTGCCGCCGTCCTTGCTGAGCTTCAAGCGATCCGCAACAGCTGATTAGCAATATCCGGGGTCCCTACTCCGCCACACATTCCACATCGGGGTCCGCGCCCGAGACGGCTCCGTAAATGCATCCCGCCCGGCTCGGTCGAGTGTTCCATTATGCGATCTTCTGGTGTAGCGGGGTGCATTCTATTTCCAAGTGCGACATGGCAACAAAACAATGACTTGCCCGTTGGATATTCTTGCATGTCGCAGTGCTATTTGCAGCTCACCCTTACCCGATCGCCGACGCTTGCATCAGCTTCTCGAACGGAAGTTCCCGATTGCCGAGATCGCCCGGCAACTCAGGCGCCATCGTTCGACGTTCTATCGCGAGCTGAAGCGCAACACCTTTCATGACGCCGAATTTCCCGAATACAGCGGCTATTACGGCGGCATCGCCCAACGACATCTCCAAGGAGCGTCGGCGACGGCTGCGCAAGCTCGCCCGGTTCTCGCATGTGCGCCAATCGGTGATCGAGCGGATCATGCATGGCTGGTCGCCACAGCAGATCGCCGGCCGCTGCGGCTGGAGCGCCATCCGATCTGCGTCAGTTATGAGACGATCTACAAGTTCGCCTATTCCACAGACGGCCAGGCCATCAAGCTGTGGCGGCACCTGCCGGAGCGTCGAGCGAGACGCAGGCCGCGGCATGCCCGACGGCGTCACGGTCGCCGCTTCAGCCCGGAACTCAACATTCTTCACCGTCCTGATACAGTCGCCGAACGCAAGCAGTTCCGGCATTGATGGTGTGGATACCCCTCCTCGGCGGCAGCGCGATATATCATGCTGCCTAGGTTCACCATTTATTTTGGAGGTATTCATGGAGAGCGCCGCTGCAATCGGGATAGACTTGGCTAAATCCGTGTTCCAACTGCATGGTGCAGACGCTACCGGCAGACCGCTGTTCCGGAAGAAGCTAACGCGAGGTCAGCTGCGCACCTTTCTTGCGAGCCATCCGCCAACGATCGTGGCGATGGAGGCCTGTGCTTCATCACATTATTGGGGGCGAGAGATCGGTGCTATGGGCCACGAGGTTCGACGTATCCCGCCGATCTACGTGAAGCCGTTTGTCAAAAGGCATAAGAACGACGCGGCCGATGCTGAGGCAATCAGCGAGGCTGCGGTCCGACCGACCATGCGCTTCGTGCAGGTGAAAACCGCTGAGCAGCAATCGCGGGCCATGGTGTTTAAGACCCGCGATCTCCTGGTCCGCCAGCGCAACCAAATCGTAAATGCATTGCGCGGCCACCTCATGGAATATGGGATCGCCGTCCCGGCCGGTCTCACTTTTGTACGGAAACTGGAGCGTGAGATCGAAGACCCCGATACGGCGCTGCCTTTGCTGGTCGTTGAACTCGCACGTCTTCACCTTGACCAGCTTCGAGGTTGTAACGAAAAGATTGCTGCTGTCGAGCGGCAGATGAAAGAAGAGGCCAAGCGTGATCCCGAAGCGATCCGTCTGCAGACCGCGCCTGGAATTGGCCCTGTCAGTGCGATGGCAATCAAGGCTTTCGGCCCGGACATGAACAGCTTCCAACGCGGGCGCGACTTCGCAGCGTGGCTCGGGCTGGTGCCGTTACAAAAGTCGACCGGCGGTCGTCAGAAACTAGGACGCACATCGAAAATGGGACAGCGCGACATCAGACGGCTTCTGATCATTGGAGCCATGACGCGCATCCGCTGGGCGTTGAAAAACGGGGCGCCGAGTGGATCCTGGCTCAAACAGATGCTGGAACGCAAACCGCGCTGTTGGTTGCGATCGCGCTTGCGAACAAAACGGCGCGCGCGATCTGGGCGATGATGACAAGAGATGAGGAATATCGGGATGTGCCTGTTTCGGCGTAACGCCGAAACTAAGCATTACCGATGATGTGAGGAGGACTTCGGAAAGTAAGGACAACGGATCGACAAGATCGAGGTCAGGAAAACCAGGCACTCCCAGAGGGCTTCGCGCCCGCGACATTGATATGGACCCGACCTTCGCGTCGCCATACCGGCCCCGCGGCAAATTGAAGGCCGCTTCAAATAGAGGCCTGACACATGACCGCACCCGATCTCACGTTCAAACTATCCGAAAAGCCCTTGCATCGCCCGGGGTATCCACACATGGGAGTGCGATCTCGCGATCGCGCCCATCAACGAAGCGCGCGACCACTCCGTCGATCAGCCGATGGCTCCATCGAGTGGCGTAGCACATCCGAAGTGACGGCGCCCCGTCGAAACCAGCGACCACTTTGTGGCTGTCGACGTCTTCAAATCGAGCTGCGTGGACACACACTGTGTTTGCATCGAACCTCCTTGGCGAAGCCGGTAGGCCTCGGTAACTAAAGCGCTTTTCAGAGTCGCGGGGTCGATGCATCTCTTACTTGAGACTCAGGCTAGCAGGTGACGACGCCGGAGGAATCGGTGCTGAGGTTGTTTCACGGCGCCGCGGCGACAGGAGACCCTCTTTTGACGCGCCGCGCCAAGACAGCTTCGTGCGCGAGCGTCGGCCCGTCCAGAATGAATTTGGCAGTATGACGTCACGTCCCGCGGACATCAGTGCGGTCTTATTGGCATTCGGTCCATCTGATTGTCAGCTTCTCGAAAGGCATCTCTCTTACCATTGCTGGGCGGATTGTGCCGCCATCGCATCGGAAAGGCTCGAGGCGCTCCATATTCGAAGGAGAAACAGGATGGATGTCAATTCAATCAACCCATCAAACGCTAGCCCACGGCCCGGCTCTCCACCAGCCGCCAACGAAAGGGCATTTGCAGACCAGCTGAGCGGATTTCAGTATAGCCCTCGGCCACGGGCTGCTGACTCACTAGTGCCGCAGGGAGAAGCCTATTCGCCGTATTTGGACACCGGGCATCCCTACTCGCAGTATTTGGATTCGGCAAATCCTTATCCATCATCGTTTGATTGGCAAGATGACCTGTATACGCGGTCTACAGCCTCTCCCGCCCCATTGGTCGCTGGTATAGAAAGGTCTCCCCAGCCTAGCGAGCAGCAACCGCTTACTACTCGGACGTTGCAGGACGTGCCCGAATACGATGAAGATCTGATATGGCAGCATGCCGCGGAACCGCAAGCTGGGCCATCGCAGAGTGGGCCATCTCAGGCTGGGCCGTCCTCGTCCACAGGGGCCGCTCCGGCTGAACTTAAAGATTTCGTTATGAATTGCGGATTTCGTGCGTGGGACCACTGGCTCTTAGCTCCTCATACGGCGTCAGAGGACCAGATGAACATGCTAAGAGCGAACGGGCTTATGCCAACCGCGGAGGTCCCGACAACAACCTTTTTGATGATGGGCGTGCCTCACACTGCCGAATTCCGACAAGAGGGGCATATTCGTATAAGGCCCTCTTTCGACTCTGGCCTTTGATCTGCGGAACCGGGCGCGGACTTAGCTACAGAGTAGGAGCGAGGCCCGCGCTGTTCTTCAATCTTCTCGGAGAATTGCGCGATCGTACCTTCGAGAAACAGTTCTACCGAGCGTCCGGGGTGAACCTGTTGATCAACGCCATCGTCTACTGGAACATGCTCTATCTCGAACCGGCGTTCGCCGCGCTCAACCGGGAGGGCATTCCCACGCCGCCTAACGTCATCAAGCACATTACCCCACTCGGCTGGTAGCACATCAGTGTCCCCGGCGATTACATCTGGACCCCCGACGGACGGTGTCGATCTCTACCCTTGCGGAGGGAAACTTCCATCCTGGCGGCGTGATCACCCTATGTTCTCAAACCCGGACAGATCGGACACTTTCGTGTCGTGACGCCTGGAGCAGATCTGGGACAAGCTCGCCGACCTTCTTGAGATTGACTATCAGGTCGAGCGGAAGCGGTCAGCGCTTCGTCTGAAGACCAAGGGGCAAGGATCTCAAGATGATCGACACATTGTACCCGGTCGCTACGTCAGCGATTCCGGCACCGATGTGTTCCTGTACCAGAATGAAGGTAAGCGTGGCGTAATGACCGCGCGGAAGCATTCGGTCTGGAGCCGGATAGTGTCCACTGTGGATTTAAGTGGACACTATGATTGGGGAGACCAGTTCCACGGAAGGAGTTCGTCGATCCTGTTCGCGGGGTGGTCGGCGATGCGATTGATGATGTCGGCGAGATACGCGTGCGGGTTGATGCCGCCCCGACCACTCTGCCTCCAGTGCGTTGGAACGTTAATCGTTGTCCAGCGCTAACTGCTCCTTGCTAGAGCCGTTAAGTCGCCCGGTTATGGTCCCCCTG
>Ga0214543_1009714_pt1 | contig 14754 bp, 5 predicted proteins | sample CNSS2metaG_FD_160094 | JGI IMG/M metagenome (GOLD analysis project Ga0214543, IMG submission 160094) | Root nodule microbial communities from cowpea collected in UCLA plant growth center, Los Angeles, California, USA - CNSS2 | ecosystem: Host-associated > Plants > Roots > Nodule | place: USA...
GAATCACCAGAGTTATCACTAGGAGAATCAAAGTTTACTCCAGGAGATTGTGGGTGTACTACATCAAGAGGAAGTCAAATGTGTTGTTACCAGTTCAAGGAATCCAAAGCACGAGTAGAGCTTGAAATTGGGAAAATTAAGTGCTTAGGCTATGCTAACAATGTGAAGGGGTACCACCTGTGGGTACCACCTGTGGGTCCCACTACCCACAAGGTTATTGTTAAGCAGAAATGAAATGATGCTCCAACCAGAAGACGTTAAAGAACAAGAAAACTTGGTTTGCATGGTTGAACAAATCTCAGTACGGTTTAAAGAGGGCGCTCATGTGTTCGTACCAGAGATTTGATTACTTCATAAGCCTCGGTTACAACAGACTGGTGTTTAGACCATTGATGTTGTATGTGGATGACATGTTGGAGGTAGGCCCCAACAAAGTTCAAATCCAAGAATTGAAGGCGTAATTGGCTAGGAAGTATGAGAAGAAGGACTTGGAACCAGCAAACAAGGATTTCAGGGATGCAAATTCACCGAGACAAAAAAGATAGAGGGGTTTGGCTTTCTCGAAAGAAATACTTACTGATAATCTTGTTGCGCTTCAACATGCAAGATTGCAAGCCAATTTCGACCCCACTTTCTATCAATTGTTCCTCACGTATGAGTCCTAGCAATGAAGCGGAGAGGATGGAGAAGTCTCGAGTACCGAGTGCATCGGTGGTGGACAGCCTTATGAATGTTATGATGTGTACAAGACCAGACATTGCACAAGCAGTGGGAGTGGTTAATAGGTTCATGGCGGGTTTGGTGGAGAGCAGTGAAGTGTTGACAAGAGGTCCTTAGGAGGAACCTCAAGTGTTGCATTGCGTTTTGGAGGATCAGAATTATGTGTCAATGAAGTCTACGTGGATTCGATCCTACTGAAGTTTATCAGAAGAACAAGCAACATGAAGGCAGAGAATAAAGCATGGTGTGAAGATTTGATTAATTTCATCAAAATCTTCAAGTGGGAGATTGTGAGAAAAGAAGTCCCACATCGATGGGAACTTACTTTGGGGCTTACTTTTAATGTTATAAAAGGAGTCCAATGTTTCCTTAGGAAATCATCCCAAAGTCTCTCCGTTTTTATTCCTTTCACTTTACTTGCTTGAGAGAAGAATTAAGAGAGAATATTAATTTCTCCTCTAAGAGAGAAGGTTAGTTTCTCCTTTAAGGTTCTCCTTGTATTAGTTTTTCCTATTTCCAAGAGAGGGGTTGTCATTGTTTTCTCCTTGGGATTAGAGAGAATGATATATAATTTTTCCTTTTCTTGAATAAATTATATTCGTTGCCTATTATCTATTTTTGTTCCTTTATTTTCATCTTGTATTTTAGTTGTTGGTACTCTGATACCCAACAGTTTTTTTTTTTAGATAATAAGCAAGTGTGAGAATTGAGAAAGTAGAGAGTTATATAAGGATCAAGGCCCATAAACCCATTGCCTTAAGGTTTTGGGTTGAGAGTGGTGTCAGTGTCTTATGTGGTTAGGCTCAGATCTCATTAGTGTTGTTCTCCCCAGTGAAACCCCCTCCTTTGTAATCCTAACAAGTGGTATCAGAGCCGATGGTTAATACCGGGCTCAGACGAGTGCAGTATGGTCCTAGTATCGAAAGTCTTCCTGACAGTGTTGGTCAGGTAAAAGCGTGTCCCATTAAGAAGAACGACAGTACAAAAAAGGGCAGAAAATGAGTACTCGTGGTTGGGTAGCTTCCACTGGAGGGGGAGTGTACTAATGTGGTTGAAGGGACTCACCCTTGAGGGGGAGATTGTTAGGAATCCAAGTGTGAGTCTAAGTTCCACATTGACCAGAATTGAGAAAGTAGAGAGCCATATAAGGATCAAGGCCCATAAACCCATTGCCTTAAAGTTTTGGGTTGAGAGTGGTGTCAGTGTCTTATGTGATTAGGCTCAGATCTCATTAGTGTTGTTCTCCCCAGTGAAACCCCTTCCTTTATAAAACCTAACACTTCGTCCTCCATGATGTTCATCCCTGGTGGAAACACGAAAACACAGAAGCCACCAACTGTAACATGGGTAATATCTTCAGTTACAAATGGTCAAGTCTCGAATTTCCTAAAGAGTCGTCTCTCATATACACTTCCCTCTTTGATAAATCCAAGCTCAGCATTTTTCGTTTGAGCGTCAGTCCAGAAAGAGTGCTGTTCAGACTCGCAGACTCTCTCTGCAATGATCATCCAGTTCGATCACTTTACGTGGAGATCACTGCAGAAAGAAACAACAACAACAACAAAGAATGTTTCACCTTTGGGGTAGTGAGAGTGGTTGAAGATGGCGCTTGTGAACAAACAGTTCGTAATACGGAACACTTAACCAATCTCTGTGGAAAAAAATCTTGCTTTTACGGTGTGATGCGTAAAAGTGAGAGTGGAAACCTTGGTTCTGCAGAGAAAAGAGTGACATGGTGGGAGGTTGTTCACTCCTACAACGTAACTCCCACAACCCATGTTAGATATAGTGTGATGATTAAGTGTGATGAGGTGAGAGGACTTTGTGCGGAGTTTATAGGCCCTTTCAAATGCGAGGGTCGGGTTTCGAGGGAGGGTTTGCTGAAACAGTGTTCTTCTGCAGATTCACTGATTCGGGTGAGCGATGTGAAAGGAAAGCCTCCGAAAGCTTTGAATGCTTTTGTTGAGAGTGAGTTTACAGGGAAAGAATATATCCTCTTCAAACCAGAAGAAAAAGCAAGGAGAGTTAAAATTGTTAATACTGATGCAAAATTTAATGGTAGTGGTAATGCCTCTGAGTACCGCAACTGCAATATTATTATGAAATGTGAAGCTAAAGGCACCAACTGAAACGTGGATTGCTGTATCCTGCAAAACATAATTATGAATATTTTTATATGTGCAGAGGATATATAATATTAAATACTTTTTTTTTACGTATTATGGGGAATAAATGGAGGTGATGTTGTTTCTAGGTTGCATGGCAGAATAGTAGCTCTCCAAGTTGTAATGAGTGAATGAATGATGGTCAAATTGTGGCTTTAATGTCATATGGTTTTATGTATATATTTGAAGGAAAATAATTTTTTCGTAATTAAATTTTCACAATTTTTTCTTATAATATAAGATTTTATTTTTTAAGTGATTTTTTACTTTTTTCTTCATTTTTTTATACAAAAATTATTTAAAAAATATCATCTCAAGTCTCAAATAAATTATAAGAAAAAATTGTCGAAGTATCATTATTCATCCAAGTATATTCTTAAAAGTATATATAATGCTTGAAAATTAAAAAAATGCATGTTAATATCTGTTTTAAATATATTTATTTTATTAATAAAGTAAAAAAAAAAAAGAGTCTCAAATTGACTCCACTTTCATTAGTTTGTGAGATTTCAAATATAATCGCAATTAAAGTCTTACATATATATTGAAATCAAACTTGAATATCATATTAGAAAAAGTGGTTTTAAAATTAACTTATCGTCATGAACTTATAAAATAAAAGTTGTTTCATTAAAATAATGTAATTTATGTTTATCCTTTTAGTAAATGTGAATCACATCATTTTAATTCAATGTTTAAATTATATATATATATATATATATATATATATATATATATATATATATATATATATATATATATATATATAAAAGAGGAGATTGGAAGATGAATAGTAATGTTGGATAGAAGAAGAATCTCTTCTATCACATTTACCTTTAAATTTGTATTTATTTTGTGAATAAGTGATAGTAGAAGTACACTATAAATAGATTTTAATTGTTGTATATATATTTGAAGTATTTTTTTTTAAATACGTATATATAGTGCTTTTGAATTTATTTTTGTAGATGTAATAAAAAAACAGACTGATGAACACGAATAAAATCATTTTTCTAAAGTATAAATGATTATTGAAGACTTATTCGCAAAATATGAAATTTTGCTAGCAAGTAAGCTTATAAAAGCAAAGAACCTCATAAAAATAAAGAGAAGAATGAGTGAATATGTATTTTGGAGGGAAGAAATACCAATTTATAGGAAGGGGAGACTTGACTTACAGGATCACAAATTCTCATTATCCCAATCCAGGTTACAAAAAGGCGGAAAAATTGAAGGAGAAAGATCCAATGTATCAATGGGTGAAAGTTACTAAGAAAATAAATAAATAAACAAAGTAGTTAAAGGAACCTTTATCAAACGCACAGGAGAAAATCGGTAAGATATAAATTGAATTGTGCACAGAATGCTCAAATGAAAACTTTTATGCAATGAGATCCACTTCCTTAGCTACTCACTTCAAAAGTATAAGGAGTATCTCAATAAATAAATCCTGTAAGAATGTATAATCTGGACCACTTGTGACACTGACTTTTGTAATACTCAAAAGTTCACAAATGGTAATATACTTCAGTAAAAAGATTAAAAAAACAAAGCCTGCTTTCTATCTTTTAATTCAAATATTTAAATCATATATACAGAAATAATATATATAGTTAAAACATTGTTACTTAAGGACTAGTTAAAGGATCAAATTACAATTCAGGCACACACATTGCAATTCCTGGATGTTGATAAAATTGGAGGAAACTACAACTTAAAACTTGATTACAATGTAAGCATACAGTTGAGCCAACTGAACTTGGAACTAGAATGGAGGTAGCTAGATCCAAAGTAATAGCCACACAGCGCCAGAAGAAGTCCGCTGAAACCGAACCTGGAAAATGAAAACCAAAATTTAAGACAAAGAAGCTTAAAAACAGTGTACACCAAGACAAATTGAAGAAGAGTCTAGGCAGAAATTGAACGCAAGGTGTAACAGAGGTCAAATACAAAAATTCAATACAACAATAAATATACTTGGTATTTGATTAAATTAAAAAAGTTATGATAGCAGTGCTAACACCCAACCACAAGAAAGACTTGAAATTGTGACCATGGTGAACTCTAAATTAGTATTGAAAATGTTGTTATCGTATAGTGAAAGATGAGAGCATATACAATGTCATTTACCTTTCAATGAAGTCCATGATCAAAGAAGGGGTTGATCATCCAAGTTTGGTTGTTGTAGTGTCTGCGGTTTTTCTTTCCAACACGAAGGCCAACGGTTGCTTGATCAACTATATTTACTCTTCCATGACATCAAACTTCTTATTTGTTTCAGCCAAGCCCTTTAATGTTGCAACAGCTCTTTGATTGGCTACAGCTGCTTTCTCATCTGCTGCAGCAGCTCTTAGAGTGGCTTGTCTTACTTCTTCATGAAGCCTCTCTGTCTCAAGCAACTTCTCATGTGTTGAATGAATTGTGCGGATTGAAGTCAAAGGTTGAGTAAAGGATGAGGCACCGTGATGAATGTTGGCAGCCAAGTCCCCAGTAGCATCAACTCCACCTCTACTCGTCCCTCCAGCAATATCTTTCGAGCAGTCAATCTTTGTTGTTGTAGTAGATCTTGTAGAACCATCTGATTTTATATCCTGCACATGTTGACGATATGTTTCCTATTCAATTATAATATTTGAAAATTGTATAGAAAAATTAAAATAAGATTAGTAATAAAACCAATAACTTACACAGGTTTCATGTGCACGGGTGTCTACCCAAGCACCATCCTTCTTTGTGTGAGTGACAAGAAAAAACTCATCTACATTTACACAACAACCATGTTTTCGCTCCTGACAAAACTTATGCAATTAGTATGATTATATATGAATACATAAACTTTAATGATGTATGGAAATTTGGACATGTCTTAAATAAAACTTATTAACTTCAATGCAACCTTGAGGTGGGATTTGCATCCCGTAGAGTGTAGTGCACCACCTCTTGCTGAAGATGTGTTCATTTTATTCAGAAAAGATTTTGCTTTGAACTTCTCATTGTCCCAATAGTTGAGCAACTCAATCCAGGCTTGTTCTCCTATCCAATTAGGCCGGGTCCCCTTGGATTTTGCTTTGGAGAGCATGTCACAAAGGCACTTTCTGACTTTTTTCTCATAAACTTTTTGAATTTGCGACTCATGTTGAGGTGCCCAAGTAACAATAGACTACAAAAATACAAAAAATACAAAGTGATAAGAAATATTTAATAAGATAATAATTGATGTAAAATATAGTGTTATGTTACCTTAAAGTGGGTCCACCATCTAAGCTGAATATCTTCAGGGACCACCTCATAATGATGGTAGGGACTCCTGAATTGTGCCCTAATTACCTGCCCAATTGCCTCAATGGCATGGTGGTTAGGCGTCCACCTACAAAAAGAAGCAAACAGGTGAATGGGCATTGAGTGCATTAAATACAAACAAAATTGTATATCATAATATACTTACCCTTTACCAATGGGTGTAATAATAACCCTGCCACTGTCATCATGTTCCACCTCCTCATTAGGTAGATCATTGTCCGAAGAAGATACAATAGATGGGGTGAGCTGCACTGGGATCTCAGATGGGGTGAGTTGCACTGGGACACTTTTATGACTTCCTATGACACCCTTACGAGGTAAATACCTAGGATGATGACAAAACTTGCATTTTGTTAATTGGTCATCAATCTTGTAATGCATGCACCCATCTTCACAACAATCAATCTTTTGAGCCTTCAACCCAATCTTTTTAGTCTTCAACCCAAGACTAGAGACTATCTTTTTTGCTTCACGGTAGTTCTTAGGTATGCAATTATCTTTAGGAGTGACATCAACAAGCATTTGAATCATATCATCTAAGCATTCTTCACTAACATGCCATTTGGTTCTGATCGCCAGAAGCCTTATAGATATTGATAATCTTGACTCGGTTACTCCTTCATAAATAAGTTTTTTCGCAAAGGCTAACATTTCACAAAATCTTTGTGCTTCAGCACTAGGGGACTCTTCATATAAACTGTCATTCCCCACATTACCATGAAGTGACGCCAAATCACATGTTTTCATATAGGCATCATACACCATTTTAGTTGTTGAAGCAAACTGATCCCCACAATTCATGTTTTTGAAGCTACTGGATGCATAACCTAAGTTCTGAACATTTGTTCCCTCTTCTCCATGATTAACCCAAATGTTGTAGTTTGGTATAAATCCAAATTTTAACAAATGAGCCATCACATCTTGTGGTTTATGGATTTTCTCACATTTGCAATTGACACACGGACACCTTATCCCTCTACCTATAAAGCTAGTTTGCTCCATTGCTTTGGATACAAACTCTGCTACTCCATTAATGAACTCTTGTCTGAGTATCCGTGAAGGATCAAGCATGTTATACATCCAGCTATGGTCCATTTTTCTACATGTCCAACAACGAATTATCAAGAACTATAGGACACATAATTGTAAAGTTCAAAAACCACATTTCAAGTGATTTTTGAACTAAAATGTTTTACTTTCAATCCTGTAAAGGTTGAATAGCAACATTTGGTAGGAAATTGTCAATGGTAAAAGGGAAAATTCTCCTATAAGGATAATTTTCATTACCTTCAAATCGGGGTCATTATTCTATCGAAAATTTAATAACACACATTAATAGTTAAACCAAATTGAATATCATAAAAAAAATAGAACTCAAAGTGACTTCACGAAGACATAATATACATATATGATGCAAGAAAAAAAATCCAAACTTAGAACTTGCATAAAAAATTAATGCTAATCTTAAATACTTAATTAAATTGTTCACTCTGACTATGTTAATCCGAATCTCGCTGATAACATGCATAGGATTATCAAATAAAGTAAAGTAAAGTACACTACCAAGGTTTCTTAAATGTTCACTTACGATCTTTTTTATTTTTGCATTAATCTTTTTAACTATTAAGAAGTATTGTATAAATGATCTTAAAATAATATATTGTTGGAAAACCTAAAAACATTACATGCAATCATAATAAAGTAGAAGTTTAAATTTCATTTCAGGAATTTTAAAAATATATAATGTCTTATTGATATTATCTCACCCTTTAATAATATAATATGCAGTGATATGGATAAGAGAGAGTGGGTAGGGCTAACATGAATGTTCCCCATAACCACAAGACAAGAGAATCCTATAGGAGTAAAATAAAATTTGAGAATTGCATAGGTCGTATTCTGCGGCAAATTATTATTGGTGTGCAGGAAAAACCAAAAGACAAACACTGGAAACCGAGCTTTCTGTCAAAATTGACCACTTGCCATGATAGAGTTAAACCTTATTAGGCTAATGCAACAATAATGAAGAAGACCTTGCAACAAGCCAAAGTTGGCGTCTCCTTATATTTCAATCTCATTTGCTTCACATCCTTATTATTTCTTCACTTTTTTTATATATGTATTTAATTTTCAAGTTTAACAGGCATGTTTTTGTTAGTGCAAATTTTTTACACCGAGATATTTTTAGTATGATTTTTGAAATAATATCATAAAAGTTAATAAATTTATCGTGTAAATGTCTTCATTGATTAATGACATGTCCTGTTTATTTATTCCTTTATTTTGAAACAAAAAGAACAGTAAAAGTGATCTTGTAGAAGTTGTAAAAAAAATCATTTGTTGTTTTATAGATAATTAGATACATAAGGATAAGAAAGTCAGAAGAGACAGTAAAAAGGAAAAGTTTCCATAATGTTAATTTTTAATAGGACCCAAGAGTTAAAGCAAAACTGACGGTTTTTTGCCGGAAAATTTCTGATTCTGGTAATGATTTCTAAGAACAGCCATCATAGGTGTCACACTTCTGTAGGACTTCACAAGTACGGTTTACCTAGAATCTTTGTTCTGCACTGCTTTCATGTGGCATCATCTCATTATGGAGTTAGATGTGTTGTGAAAAGGACCTGTTTTTATGGCTAGAACTTGTGGTCAAGTGTGTCTTTAATTCCTTTCTTTCTGCATGATGATTTAGGCACCTTTTTGGATGCAAAACAGGTAAATATAGTGCAATAGTAGTAGTAAACATGCAACATATATTTACTCTTTATATATAATTCATTTGGTACCAGGATGCGTGGATTCTATTCTAAGTATGACATGCTCTGAAGTAGGATCAGTAAATTGACATCAACACCTAATCCTTTTATCATTATTCTAATGTCTTTTCACATGATAAAAAGTGTATTTCAATACAGTTTGATGTTTTGTAAAGATACAAAAAGTAAAATTATTATGAAGATCTGATGTGTACGAAATATTTTTTAGCAGAACTAATCAGTTTCTAACCCAACTTTGGATTAAGGTTCCTGAGTGGGTGAACTAATAATTATATATGCTAAATCTATATCTCAAGGTACCCATTGACAAGAGACACGTAAAGGAATGTAATGAGAGAGTGTTACTATCCAACTCATACTCATAAATATTACTTTGGAAGAAAATATAGGGAAACTTTTGAACTACATCATTCTGCAACAACATGAACTCAAGGGTTCAACACACTACAAATCACCGAACCTACTGCTGCACGCTCCAGTGTGTTTTGGGCCAAACAGGTTATTCACTTGTAGTCGGTTTTCAAAGTTTGGTCAAGTGAAGGACCATACATTGAAACTGGAATTGCATATTAATTTCAGATTAAGAGAATCTCTTACCAGGTTATTTCACAGGGTCTGGAATGGCAGAAAACGAGGACAGCTTCAATGGCCTCTCACCCAACAGCCAACAAGCAACGAAGCCACCACATCAATGGCCTCTCACCACCACGTCTACGGCCACCTTCAACGATTAACACTCAACTTGGTAACGTGAGGAACTCTGGTTTTCGCTCGACAAAATGAACAAGAAATGGGGTTGACACTTAGGGCTCAATCAACTGGAAAATGCTTTGAACTCTGACATTGAAACAGAAATGGGGTGGGCACGGTGTCTAGGGCGCGAATGAAGAGAAAGGGGAAAAGAAATAAAAAGTGAATACATCTGAAATTCTTTTTCCCCCGCTTTTAGTTTCATATTTCAATACGGTCCATAACATTGATATTATTAATTAAATTTTTAATGCCAAAATTTTATTATTATATATTTTTGTGTTTACAGGGAAAAAGTATATCCTCTTCAAACCAGAGAAAAAGCTAGAAGAGTCATAATTCTCAAGGAAAATGATAAAGTGACTCCATTTCTTTGACCCCTTCCATTATTACCTGAGGTGGCATACAAACATGGCTAGGTGAGGTGATTTTTATTTTTGAAATTAATATAATTAAAAAAAAATTATTGAGGCGGGAAGTGATGGGAAGTGAATCGCTCGACTTCCCCACTTTCACTTTCTCTGGAGTCGTTCTATGTTTCTCTCCTGCGCACACATACTCTCATTCTCTTCTCACCCCCAACAAAATTTTTTGTGCGAAGTTTGTAAGGATTTTTACGAAGGAAGATAGAAAACGAAGATGGAGAAAGGGTTACGGAGAAAAGGTGAAGAAGTTTTTCGGATTGTCTCTTGCATCCAAAGCTTGAAAGGGTTAGGGAGAAGAGTTTTTGGTTTTGTTGACGAAGGTTGTTTGTCTCTCTCGTAGAACACGAAACGACGTGAGGGAAAAAAGGTGAAGGTGTTGTTGACGAAGGCGTTTTCTGTGTCGCGCAAAGCACGACAGGGAATTACATTGTAGTTTCTTCAATCAGTGAGGTGAAGCAACTCCTCCATTGGGTTTGGGGTGATTGGTTCGAAGGTTGCAACTCTAAGATTGACGGTGGTTGTAAGACATTGGAGGTATGGAGAATTTATTTTACTTGCATTAGGGTGTGCTTTAGTGTTTAAAACACCAAAAAATTTGATTTTTTTTTCCATTTGAACTAGATGATTCTTGATTCTAGGGTTTCTGTTTGTTGTGTTTGTGTGAGTATCTATTTGTGATAGAGTTGGTTAAGTTTACTTTAGATGTGAAATTAATCAAAATTGAAGTTGAAGTTTTTATGAACCAAGTACTTTAATAGGTTTGTGAATATCGATTTTCTGAATAGGTTGATCAGAACTGTTTGATTTTTTGGTGATGACTTGTGTGCACACAAGTGACGACCTCTACTGCATTTTTTGCAAGCATGTGGTATCACTCAATTTTTTGAACTTTCATGTTATAGTAGTGACAACTTGTGAATGTGTTGATTAACTTTGGTGCATCTGTGTTCATTTCTAAATATGTCTTTCATGTTGTTGCATAACCAAGTTAATTAAAATTGTCTGATTTTTTGCTTATGACTTGTGTCCATACAAGTGATGACCTATGCTGCATTGTTTGCAAGTATGTGCTATCACTCAATTTTTGGAACTTTCATGTTATAGCAGTGACAACTTGTGAATGTGGTGATTAACTTTGGTGCATCTATGTTTATTCTAAATATGTCTTTCATGTTGTTTCATAGTCAAGTTGATTAAAACTGTTTGATTTTTTAGTGATGACCTGTGTGCAGACAAGTGATAACCTCTGCTGCATTTTTTGCAAGCATGTGGAATCACTAAATTTGTGGAACTTTCATGTTATAGTAGTGACAACTTGTGAATGTGGTGATTAACTTTAGTGCATCTGTGTGCAGCCCAATGTGCAACCTACTGACACTACCAATGTGGAGGATATATTGCAGAAGATGGTTCCTCAATCCACCAATATTCCATGTTTTGAGGTTGAGGAGAGCTCCAAAGTTGGATCTTCTGATCCAGATAATATATCACTTACATAATTCATGATTGTTTAATGTCTTTAATTTTTGTGCTATTTACTTTTAACTTTTGGGTTTATGTTGTTAATTTGTACTTTTAATTTCATGACACTATGTGTTTGGAAGGATGTACTACATCTATGGTATTAAACTTATTTTGTGCACTTTGGTATCCATGTAACTCAATGTCACTCAAACAATAGACGTTGATGAGGTTAGTCCACACCTTGAACAGGACATTCATTCCAACTCTGGAAATATTATATGGTTATGTAACTATTAAATGTTGACCGGTGATAAAGATTTTGCATCCCCTCCAAAATTTGTGCTATTTGGAAAGGGATTCTATATGTACCCCACTTATAGCCAATCACATAAATTCAATAAGATATAATGCAAGATATTGAACACAATGAGATGAGTTGTGGGATAACTGTTGCACAAATGCAACATAACATACATGTCAACTGTTACAATAGTAAATGCTTACCAATCAAGTATTAACTGTTGACCTACACTAAATATTTTGCACACCTTCACAATTCGTGGTCTTTACTAAGGGTTTGAAGATGTAGACCACTGTCCTTGAATTAATAAACCATACTAACATATATTTTATGGATTCAACCTCACCAAACTAGGTGTGGGATAATTGGTAAAACAGGACATACATGATAACTTTGGTAATTTTAAATACTGGTTATTTCACTATTAAGTATTGACTTGTGTTTCACATTTTGTACACACTCATAATCTGTGGTATTTGGTAAGGGTGTCAATATGTACCCCATCTTTAATGAATTAAAACACCTTAATTACGTATATGTAACGTATTCAACATCATGAAACTTGGTATGGGATAATTCATCCACAAGTCCAACGTGATATACTTCTTATGTATGCAAACATTATATGCTGACTAAAGAACTAATTAGTATTGACCTGCTCTAAACAATTTGCACATCCATACAAAATCTGATACGAGGTTATAGTCAATTTTTTGAAGAACATCAATTTTTGTATGGGATAATTGGTTCACAAGTCCTACATCACATATTACATATTAACTTGATGTGGGATAGTTAGTAAAACATGACAAACATGATTATTCTGGTATTTTTAAATGCATATCACTGAAATATTAAGTGTTGACTTGAAAACAACATTTTGCACATAATTAGTTATTTCTGGTTTGTGTGGTAAGGGTTTGAACATGTAAACCAATATTACTGAATTGATGACCACATATATATTTACTACTGACCTACTATAAACTGTATTCGCACAATTACATATGGTTGAATAATTCAACACAAATCACTCAATCCAAATGAGGATGAACAACATTCACCTATATCAACCAAGCATTGTAGTATCAATGACCTTATTTCAGGGCCAACATAAACAAAACAAAATATCACTTTCTTAACCCAAAAACCCATAACGGTGATTTCAACCTGCCAATCATCGGGCTGAATCGAACAACAGAAAGCACCGAAAACCCTAACTTGGCTACAACCACAAAAACAAATCTTTGAATGAAATGGGATTCTGCGAGGTTTGTCTTCTCCCTCACCCTTTCTTCGATTTCACTAGAAGATGACGTTGAAGAAGTGTAGTTGATTTAAACAAGTAGAGATTTAGTCATATACAAATCCTTTCTTCCTTTCCCCTTTCTTCGTATGGAGTGATCTGTGCAAAGAGAACAACTTTCTCTGTCTCTTCAATTCTCACCCACTGTGTCATAGTGTCTTTAAAAGAATTTTTAATAAAAAAGTAAAAGCCACATCTGCCTAAGTATTTTTAAAAATAAAAGCCACCTCATTTGACCATGTCTACCTGCCACCTCAAGGAGTAATGGAAGGGGTCAAAAAATGGAATATTTTATCATTTTCTAATTGTTAATACTGATCCAAAATATGCAAAATGTCATGATAGTGGTAATGGCTCTGAGTAGCGCAACTGCAATATATCTTTATGAAATCTAAAACTATTTACATATTTATAAACAGAGAATTAACATTCAGATTGCAGTATAATATTATCTCTGCTGTCATTCAAATTTATTTTACCACAAACAGCATTAACACTAACATGTCATTCACCGAGGATTTTGCACCCAAAAAGAAAAATTGAGTAATCCAAATCAAAAATCTCATCTTTCACTCTAAAATTCATTTTGGAGACCTCTCGCATTTCTCTTTTCTTCTCACCCTCCTCAAATTCTCATCCTTCTCTCTTCCTCTCACACACTCTATCAATCCGAAACCAACAATGCTTTTGTTTTACATATGGAAGTTCTTCGCTCCAAAGACGTCTTCTTCAATTCAAACATTCTTTTGTTTGTATTTTTGGTCTAAGGAATGAAGTTTTTCTTGCAGATTGATGAACTAATTCAAGAATACAAAGGTAGCACATTTTCTCCTTCTATCGTTTTTTTTCTACCATATGTAACTACATTTATATTTTCTCTGTCTTTTTTCTCTCAAATCTGGTCATCTTCTACCAGATTTAGGTTGTTTTGTTTGTTTTTTTGTTTTGACCAATGATTTTTTTTTGGAGATTAATGAATTGATTGAAAAACACGAAAAAGATAAAAATTTTATTTCTACTCTTCGATTTTTTGCTTATATTATATTTAACTACTTTTTTTTTTTCTGTTGGATGAAGGTTTTTTTGGATATAAATGAAAGTTTACTGCGACATGGACGAATGAACTCATTGAAGAACAAGGTCAAAGTTTTTCTTCTTGTGTCTAATATTTTCTACTTCAACCATATATAACTATTTTTTTTTGTATTTTTACTGAGATGGATGATAGATGAAGGTTTTCTTGGACGTGCATGAACTCTTTTAAGAAGACAACAAAGGTAGCACATTTTCTTCTTCTATCGATTTTTTTTGCTATTATCATATGTAACTATATTTTTATTTTTATTTTTTATGTCTTTTTTTCTCTCGAATTCGGTCTTCTTTTACCAAATTTAAGTTCGGTCTTTTGTTTAGAGATGACAAATAAATCCGTGCCCGTGGGTATCACCCGAACCCGTCCCCGTTTTGACGGGGAATCCCCGCTTTGACTGGGTATGGGTATGGGTATGGGTAATACCCGAAATTTTCAACTGGGGATGGGGATGGG
>Ga0214543_1009718_pt1 | contig 14748 bp, 6 predicted proteins | sample CNSS2metaG_FD_160094 | JGI IMG/M metagenome (GOLD analysis project Ga0214543, IMG submission 160094) | Root nodule microbial communities from cowpea collected in UCLA plant growth center, Los Angeles, California, USA - CNSS2 | ecosystem: Host-associated > Plants > Roots > Nodule | place: USA...
TGTCAAATCAAATTAAAATCTTTGTATATATATGCTGATCGAGATAATTAATTATTTTAACTGAATCCGTTCCTCGTGGGTTCGACACTCTTACTTCAAATCATTATACTACAGTTGACTTTTGGTATGCTTGCCAAAAGATCAACAATTGTGTTGGTATTTTAAATATCTTTTAAATATATTTTAAAACCTCAAAATTAATGATAATCAGTATATTGTGGAGGCATAGTAGAGACACGGTACAAACAAATCAGCAAAGAATCCAAATTCTGATAACAACAATGAATTAAAAATAAAAAAAAAAAAATCAAGATAAAACACAATTAACTCTCCTACTATAATCACTAATTCATCATGAGGCAACACAATTTTGTAACTGAAAGTGATAATCAAATTATCTTAAAGTGAGAAAATGCAATGGTGCATTGTCAAAACTAAATTAAACCATACTCCACATTTATCATAAAAAAGTAGTCAATGATTTCCTTATTTGGAAAATATAGTCTATTAATTAAATCGTAATGTCACACGTCTTGTCTTTAATTCAATAGGACAAACTTACATATAAAAGCTTTGATCATTAAACTAAAAATATTGCTACAATGCTATATTAGCCTACATTCGTTTTTATTAAATTTGACACACAAGATCTAATTCTAGCATGAATGAACAGTTAAATAACAACTTATACTAAATTAAAAAAAATGCATATATATATATATATATATATATATATATATATATATATATATATTTTGCACACACAAGATCTCAAGTCTCTTTCTCTAATTCCCAACTGTGGTGTCTTTTATTTTAAAATAAGCCGTTTTGAAAACCATCTTATGTGCCTCTTTTTTATAATGTGTTATGTGCTCTTTTCATAATGTTTCATTTGAAATTATTATTATTATTATTATTTATTCATTAATGACTTAATCTAATTTTGATCTCTTTTATTTTTCATTTTCGTCCTTTATAATATTACAATTGTTCAATTTTTATGTTGTGTCTGATTTTAGATATGGAAAATGGTTCCTTTATAATAATTTTTTTTTTGTAACTTTAGGTATAATTTTTTAAGTGGTTTTCATTTTATCATTTTTAATATTTTAAAATCACTTAAAAAATGTCACCTCATTTTGTAAAAAAATTTATCAAAATATCATTAAATATTTACGTTTCATAATATCAAAGAGGACGAATGAGAATGGACAAAACCGTTTGCCGGTAGGGATTAAGGTGATTTACACAGATAAATTTAAAGAGAAAAAGAAATTTAATCCTTATATAAATGAAGAGATAAAAAGAAGAAAGATGGCTATGTACATAGACTTTTACCTAGATGTTCATTCCTTTTGTTTTAAATTTCAATAATAATAGTATTAATTGTGAAATTAAAAGTATTGAAAAAATTAATATTAATTATTATTATTATTAAACTTTTTGGACTATTAATAATAATTACACTAATACTTACTTTTATTATAATAATTACAATTTATTTTATATTAATTTTAATTATAAAAATAAAATATTAATTTAATAATTTCATTCATTAAAATTTTTTTTTTATCTATTACATTGTCACAAATATTAGCAAATTTTATTTTTAAATTTTTCCACTCACGTTTTCATCTCTTAAAAACAAACGAATTAATATTGTTTTTGTGAAGTATTTTTAAATATGATGATTTTTTACTCTAGCGTAAAAGAATTGTCTAAACAATAAATACATATTATTTTTTAAAATATTAGGTTAAAAAATAAAATTAAAACAATTTTTTTTATCTTTAATTCGTATCATTTTTTGCATCTTTGAAATAGTTAACTAATTAGAATTTTTGATAAATTAAAAAACAAAATATTAGTATAAAAGTTTAAATTAATCCTCTTTAAGTATTTGTACGTCAACTTGCCCATAAAAAACTTGTTAACATTAGAAAAAACGTTTAAGTTATTATTTTGATCAGATTATTAATTGCTATTAGAAAAATATAATAAAATAATTCGATAATAATATATCACGATAAATTGAATAGTAGATTTTCTTTTTTCAAGAATGAAATTGTTTTCCTGTATATATATATATATATACAGAGACTGTGTTACTGCACTGTGTCATATCACTCGAAGAGGGTCCAAGAATAAAGAAGTAAAGAAGAGGGTCGAGAAGAGCTTGATTGAGAAGAGAAGAAAACAAAAAAAGAACAAATGGCAGAATCTGCAAAATCTCCACAAACTGAACTTCCTCACAAAGCTTTTGGTTGGGCTGCTACAGACACTTCTGGGACCCTTTCGCCATTTCATTTTTCCAGAAGGTTTTTTTTTTTTTTTTCACTTTTTGTTTAACGTTTTTCTCCATTTCTCAGCGAGATCAATGCTGGTTCAGATCAATCTCATCCTCATTTGACCTTATTATTGCAGGGAAAACGGCGTTGACGACGTCACCGTCCAGATTCTGTTTTGTGGGGTTTGCCATTCTGATCTTCACACTGTCAAAAACGACTGGGGTTTCACCACTTACCCTGTCGTTCCAGGGTACCCTTCTTTCATCTGCAATCGTTTCCCTTTTTAATTAAATAATCCCCTTTCCTCAGTGTAATTATTTATCCTCAAACATAGATTTGATTGATTATCGTAATATAAACTATATAATATGTCATCTCTCATAATTGAGTTTGAATGCGATGGGACACTTAAAAGAAAAACCACGCTTTTGTCCATCCTTCAATCGAGCACAGTTGGGGCTTCCAATTTCGATCTCAATTGTTGTTGGTTGACTTAATAATAGGAAAAACTGAACCTTTAGTAAAATAAGCGCCTAATCCAAAACGCGCGTTTTGCTTTATGGACTGTATATTATATTCATCTCATTTTACATCTGGCATGTGTTACATAATTTTGGTGTGATCAGTGTACAGAGTAACTTGACCATGTGAGGAAACTATGCCAGCAGCAATGGTTAGAATTATTTTATATTATACTTGAATCTAGAAGTTCTCCCAATTATAGAGCTATTATGCTTAAATCCTAACATAACATGAATGATTGCTAAAATTTAAGGGTGTGTTTGATTTCTATTTCTAATTACAAAATCTTTAACGTTTTTGAAATGGGATTAAGATTAAATAAGGTTTTTGAACAGCCTGTGATATTGAAAGAAGGTTATGTAAGATGGAGAGTGAAGAAGATGAAATATATCTTCTAATTGTTTATTTGGTTATAACGTTTGTAAATAATTTTAAAAACAAATTTATTTTGAATGAGAAATTGGTTGCTGAGCTCTGTGAAATTGCTTTAGAAAACAGTTTTTAAAATCAGAATGTGAGAAGAGAATCAAACTGACCCTACTGCAGTTTTTGGTTTTAATGATGTAATGTTCTTTTGTCATATATATCTAAGTAAATTAATTGTCTTTATTCCTTTCTAGGTTTTTCTTTCTGAGTTGGATGTAGTATTTAAGGCTTGCACGTGTTTGTGCAATTGCCAACCTTGCAGATAGCGATAGGTAAAATCAGAACGTCTGAGATCACCTTCCATTGACTTTTTAGTATTTTTTTATTTTCAGGCATGAAATTGTTGGTGTTGTGACAAAAGTTGGAAGTAATGTGAAATATTTTAAAGCTGGTGATAAAGTGGGAGTTGGTGTGATAGTGGAGTCTTGCAAGGAATGTGAATGCTGCCAACAGGATTTAGAGAATTACTGTCCCCGCCCTGTCTTTACCTATAACTCTCCTTATTATGATGGGACACGAACCCAAGGTGGTTATTCTAACATTGTGGTCGTTAACCAGCGTTATGTTCTCCGATTTCCTGAAAACTTACCCCTTGATGCTGGTGCTCCACTGCTGTGTGCGGGGATAACTGTGTATAGCCCTATGATATATTATGGGATGACAGAGCCTGGCAAACATTTGGGAGTGGCAGGGCTAGGTGGGTTAGGCCATGTTGCAATCAAAATTGGTAAGGCGTTTGGGCTGAAAGTTACTGTCATTAGTGGATCTCCGCACAAGGAAGCTGAGGCAGTTGACAAACTTGGGGCTGATTCTTTCGTTGTTTCCTCAGACCCTGCAAAAATGAAGGTAACTGAGATACAGGACTGAAAAAGCATTCAAAGGAAGACTTTTCATCTGGGTTCTGGTTATGATGGATTTACTGGATCTTCATAATCATAATACAGTTCCGTAGTAATTTAGCAATATTCTTATGCTACTGTTGGGCGTCTCGGGTAGCTACTAATTTATGCTTAATTCTTTGATATATTTTTCTCATTTGTAATGATAGTTTTTTTGTTTTGTTTAAAAATTAGGTTATAATAATTGCCATATTCAAAAGCTATTATCAAATAGAAAGGTGAAAAAAGTGTGGAATTGAGTGATTTGAGACTATCATTACCCTATGGATAGAAAATATAGTATGCGAGTCCAACAAATATTCTGAGTGACATTGCAGCTATTGTCAATATTAACCATGAAGTGTGTCTCAACAACAAGTGAACTAGATATCCACTATTCAAGCACTTTAGAGTATATAAACGAACCTTTTAGTCTGCTTCTCCATGATAATATTCATTAGTAGAACAATGGATTGACTGGTCATGCAATTTCTCATGATGTGTTTGTTAACTTGCCGGGACTCTAAGCAGGCTGCTATTGGAACCATGGACTATATCATAGACACAATTTCTGCTGTTCATTCCCTGACACCACTGCTTGGTCTGCTGAAGCTGAATGGGAAGCTAGTTACTGTAGGGTTGCCTAACAAGCCTCTTGAAGTGCCTATCTTCCAATTAGCTTTAGGTGAGCCATCAATAGTCTCCAAACTGGTATTATGTAGTTTCTGTATGTTATTTGCAAGTAATTGCCCCAGGAGAAAAGAACCTGATTTGGGCACAAGTTATAAAGCTTTCTCAAGAAGCTGAATGGACGAGGGAGTTTTCTATTTCACTGTAGATTCAACATTTTCCAAAATTTGAGCAGGGTCACCTTCGTAGTAAAGAATAGTACATGGATTTGACTAATGCAAGAAATGTTTTGTTACGTAACATGTGCATGTAGGAAGGAAGCTTGTAGGGGGGAGCAACTTTGGAGGGATCAAGGAAACACAGGAAATGCTTGATTTCTGCGGAAAGCACAACATAACTGCAGATATTGAGCTGATTAAGATGGACCAAATCAACACTGCCATGGAAAGGCTTGGCAAAGGTGATGTGAAATATCGCTTTGTGATTGATGTGGCCAACTCTTTCTCAAGTTTGTAGAAGAACATGTGCAAGTGTGTCACCCTAAATGTGTGGCACTGAAGATTTGTTTCGGTATCTTAAGAATAATTAACATTGGCTTTGGTATCTTAAGAAAAGTTAAGATTGGCCTTGTACCAGAACATCCTCTCTTCAATAAAATTACTTTGTTTGGGTTTCCAATTTATATTATGTTCCTTTGTTATCTTCATCAATGGCAGACTAAGAGTTTCACTTTTGTGAAAAATAAAGAATCAAAATTGGCCATTCGATGTATAATAATTTCATAATATTAGCCTCACAGTTTCGTGACCAATATTTTCTTTTTTACAAAATTAGTAACAATATACAAAGTGATTCAATATCTGGTGTACATATTTTATCTTGTATCTTTAAATTTAAAAGTATAGAACTAAATTATTCAAATACTAAAATTAGCTGCATTTATTTTTCAAAAACACAATACAAATTATTTACATATTTCATCAGCATAATAGTTACAAGCTACATACCATTCTTTATGAATCTATCATTATTAATTTAATTTACTTAAAAAAGTAATTAGGCACTTTGCTTAGATAAGACAATGCAAATTTACTAATATTTAATCTTTTAGTTGGAATAAAATATTTCAATTGTCAGAAACTCTTAAAATATATTTAAGTATTATGTCATTGCAAATAATTTAAATATTTCAATATAAATAATTTTTTAGTTAATCCTTATTGATGTTTTTTTGACAAAGTTCATTAATATTTAGGATGAGATAGTTTTTTTATGCCCTTAGATGAGCATTTTTTTTTCATGATCAATATTAGCTGAAAAATTCTCTCAATTGGAATTAAAATAGAAAAAAAAAAAAAAACTAAGCTAGTGTTGACTGAAAAATTTTCCGGTCAACAAATAACATCTTGACATTAGTTGAGGAAATTCTTAGAATGAGAAATAACATTAGTTTACTAAAACAACATCAACAAATAATCATACGTTTGAATAAAAAATAATTCATTTCGACATCAATAAAAAATCATAATTGATACCGACCGAAAAATAATTATTCTAAATATATTTTAGTTATTTAATAACTGTTTTATTATAATAAATTTTTCTTTTCTTCTTAATTTTATGGTTTTTATTTTTGTTTTGCTTGCATGAATTAAGATTGTTTTCGAATTTAAGTCTCTAATGATAATGATGTATTTGGTTCTTGAATTCTAGGTTAGATATGTATGAATGACTATAGTGTGATATTAGATTGAAATTATATTGATGTCATTTGGTGATGTTAGAGTTTTTTCTAAATCACTTAATATTCTAAAAATTGAGTGTGGTGTCATTGAAAGAGTTGAGTATTCGAAGTGAATTGAATTGAGACAATCATATGCAGGAATGTCACTGAAGAAATATTTATCTTTATTATGAATTTTTTTAAGATGGAATGGAATTGATAGATAGAAAGAAATGAGTATGGATTTAGATATATTTTTTACATTTAGTTAAAATATGTGTGTTTGAGAGAGTTATATTTTGCCGATATTTAGATGTCTATTCAAGGTACACTAAGCGGATAAAATTTTCTTCCTTGCACACTTCTACTGTTACTTCACTTTTCTCTCATTTTCTTTCCCCTTTCTTTCTTACACAATGAAACATCCACCATTATATAAACTACCCGGTAAAAGCAACGAGAATTGTTTTAATAAAAACCATGATAAACATAACAAAAATCATGGAAGAAGACGTTGTTTATGTATCCCAATAATAACCATGGAATATAAGCTGACATAACTATTAAGTGTGAAATTGGAGGAAGAAGGTGAATTTATTGATAGATACAGAAAAGGGTTGCAGTGAAGATTGACATAGTTATTTAATAGATTGGTTGCGAAGGTGACAAAGCTGGAGTTGGAGCAACATCTTCACAGTACGCAAGCATATCAAGAGCTTGCTGGTAAGTGTAGCCCAACGAAGTGAGCATCGAGGGCCAGCAATTGTGGGTTATGACAGTAATGGCACAGCAACAGTTAGGTCCAATATCAGCTTCACCATTGATGAAGAAATGCATGATCTCATTGGAACATGATTTTAGCTCAACAAGGTTGCTCCAGCACTTCACCATGTTCTTGTCCCTCGTTGCTGTTCCATGTGCACAAAAGCATGCAAGGACCATCAACAAGAGCATTCCATATTTCAGAGCCATTTTACCTAAGCCTTCTGTCACTTTCACTTCCCTTCTTCTCAAACTATTTTCTTTATTTATAGAACCTAAGTCACTCCAATGGTTAATTCAAGAAAACAAAGGGTCTTTCTACGATTGTAACTGCACTGCACACTGAATGCAGTGGAATATGGAAAGAAAACAAACTACATTTTCTCTCTTCGTTTTAAACAGTCCCATAAATTCACTTTTATTGACTGTTACAAATTCTAAAAAAACAAATAAAGTATTATTAATTTACATTTTTTTTCATGAAAAAAAAAAAAAGACCTTCTGAATGGTAGTCCAGAATAAAATATCAATTTCCGAAAATCTTATTTAAAAATTTTCAAAAAACTTGTTTTAAAAGATTTTCAGAACATATATTCCAGAAGGCAGTTTCATAAAATTGTTATTTTGAACATTTGAGCGGGTGCGTGAAGAAATTGTAGGGGTAACAGGAGGTGAAAGCCTATATTGGGCCTAGTCCGTTTAAAAGCTGGCCCAGTTGTAACCTTCTCTAACCAGAAACGGGCTTTCAGATTGGGCAGAGGTTCAGAGAACAGTGATAGTAAAGTAACGCAGGGTGGTGGTGGTGAAGAAGGGGTTTCACTCCCGAGAAGTGCAGAAGAAGAGATGAGCGTTGAAGATCTTCCGCGGAAAGAGGTTAACGTGCTGAAAGGTCACGAGGGTGCCGTGTTGGCCGCGAGGTTCAACGGTGACGGCAATTATTGTCTGAGTTGCGGCAAAGACCGTACCATACGCCTCTGGAATCCTCACCGTGGAATCCATATCAAGACCTATAAATCCCACGGCCGTGAAGTCCGCGATGTCCACGTCACACCGTACCCTCTCTCTCTCTCTCTATCTCAATTGCATTTCTTCAGTTATCATATCTGTATATTCAGAATGTCGTTTGATTTCTTACTGAATTTGAAATGTATGCATATTCAAAATTCATACACTTTTCGATTTGTAGGGTTTCGTAATTTGAACTTTGAATTGCATGAAATGTGACTGCATTCAACGCCAGTTCACAATACATTATTTGCATGTTGTTACTGTAGGGACAATTCCAAGTTATGTTCCTGTGGTGGAGATCGACAAATATTTTATTGGGATGTTGCAACTGGTCGTGTTATTAGGAAATTTCGTGGCCATGATGGTGAGGTATGTATCATTCCGTTCCTTCTGTAATGACATGTTTATTTTTCCATTTGTTTTTTCAGTTTCAGTTGTTTTCTCTTTGAATAGGAGCCAAGGAGGGTGGTATTCATGAACCAATTTATCTTTAGTTCGTTGTATCTTTTTCCTTTGCTATTACTTGTCTGAATGTTGCCTCTGTCTTTTACTCTAGCACATAACACTAGGTTCTGATGGATAAGTTTCTTCATATGTATTATTGGAGAGTGAAATAAACCTTTAGCATAAGTTAGAATTAGTTATCCATAATTTTATTTTTAGAAGCTTTGTTTTGTTAGGTTCTCCACAAGTTGTTCAACTTTGAGTTACTTTCGACTTTCGGGAGTGATTTATTTCAATTTTCCTTTTTTTTTTCTTCTGTTCAGTGTCCATGCAAAAGTTTATCTACACATGGTATAAATGTATGCACCGGTTCAGACCTATGCCAACACTTGAACAAAATAACCACTGTAATTAATGTTTATTTCTCGTAAAACTCCATCCATTTTTAATTTTCATAGTCATAAAATTTAATATGAAAATAAAAAAATTAAGATCACTGAGAGTTAAAATAGTCTGGATATATGTTGACTCACCTTATTTTTTGATTCATATTTTCATCTGCAGGTAAATGGCGTCAAATTCAATGAGTATTCATCTGTTGTGGTCTCAGCAGGCTATGATCAGTCGTTGCGTGCTTGGGACTGCAGATCTCACAGCACCGAGCCGATTCAGGTGGATTTCGTCGACTTATTAATTTATATGCATTTTGCTCTATTTCTTTCTACTGGCTTATTTATAGAGTTGCCATTGATATGCAGATTATTGATATGCAGATTATTGACACATTTGCAGATAGTGTCATGTCTATTTGTTTAACAAAAACTGAAATTATTGGGGGCAGTGTTGATGGAACTGTTCGGACATTTGACATTCGAATTGGCAGGTTTCTTGCAGCATAACTTCTAGACCATTATTTATTCTTTTATTTAAATAAAGTATATGGGATACGCAATACACTGCTGTTGGACACTTTTGTTGCTGCCGTAAATTTTATTTGCACTACGAAATTCTACTGATGTTCTCTTTTCTACTCACCAGAGAAATTTCCGATAACTTGGGGCAACCCGTCAACTGTGTATCAATGTCAAACGATGGTAATTGCATTCTAGCAGGTTGTTTAGACTCTACTTTGCGTCTTTTGGACAGGTATGTTTGTGACATTTTGGGAAAAGTCACTATTGGTCTCTATTCTTGCAAGCTTCATAGTATTTTTTTTGTGACAGGTCCACTGGTGAATTGTTACAAGAATATAAAGGACACACTAATAAGGTTAGTCTGCAGATGCCTAAATCTGATTTTATCATTTCCTATTAATGTTGTGCATGGCATGTTTTAACGATACAGGTTGATACCAGGTCCACATATCTGCATTTTTTTGTTGTTGTTATTAATTGGTTGCTGTAATTGTTCACTCTCAAAGTGTATTTCTAATGGTTTTACCGTTCATTTCTTCGAAATTTTTATAATTTCTATTGACCTACTCTCAGTCGTACAAATTGGATTGCTGCCTTACCAATACCGATGCTCATGTAACTGGTGGGTCTGAGGATGGCTACATTTATTTCTGGGATCTCGTAGATGCATCTGTAGTTTCAAGGTTCAGGGCCCATACCTCAGTGGTAATTTCTTCTCACTAGTTTACTATTTCTGGAAGAAAGCTGTGAAAGTATGATACTAAAAGAACATTCTAGACCCTTCATTCCTAATTTGAAAGGATTCATGATTATGGATGCTTCAAATTTTCAATTTCTCCTTAAGCCTCAACGAAGGAAAACTGTTGGCTTGAGACCCTTTTAAAGAAATGTTGTTTAATAAATGAGTTTTCGTGTAAACCATATATGACTTATCACGCTAAAGTATGATTTAATTGATTCCTCACTTCTTTTTCTTTGGCGAAAGCCCGTATGTATGATAAATTTTATAATAAACACTTGATATTAGTTCAAACACTTGATAGTAGTTCAAATAGTATAGTAAATTTGTTCTTAAACAAAGTTTCTCTATCTCAGAACTTCTCTAGCAGTTTTTCTTAATAATACATAGGTTTGCCGCTGATAATATTTACAGGAACTTTATTATTGCTTTGAATAATGCTCCTTATGCTATATTTTATTATCATCGTCAGTTTCAAGTCTGATGATAATGCCATCATTGCCTTATGCTGTGGTATGAGATTCATTTTTGTTTCAAAAATATCTGCTTGTTACTGCTGGGGCAGATAGCATTTTTTGGGTTTCATAATATAATTGTCGTTTTACTTGTAGAGGTGCAAAGCCTTGTGTATAATTTTTTTTTTCCATTTAACTACTTATTTAAGGATGTGAGAATGATATATGCATATGTATTTCCTGTCAGGTAACGAGTGTTAGTTATCACCCAAAGGAAAACTGCATGGTAACTTCTTCAGTGGATGGCACCATTCGAGTATGGAAAACAGAATAACTAAACGCAATCACGAAGCTTACCTGTTGTGTCCACGTGGTCCATACCAAGGCCAATTAGCACAATGAAGACTGCATGTACAATTTTAATTTATATATATATATATATATATATATATATATATATATATATATATATCAGCAGATGTGTCTTACATGTGCTTTTGATGTTGAAGATGGTAAAAGCAAGGTGAGTCTGTTGATTGCAGCTTCTCTGATACACGGTCATATTCGCACAAAGTTTTTGACTTTTTTGCCTTGAAAGGGGACAGGGTATCCGTATAATTCACTTGTGTCCATAAAAGTAAAACGATTTGTATTATATCCGTTATGTTGTGAAAATGAGTTTGTATTCTATCCGTTATGGCCGGGGATGTTGATCTAGGGCTTTTAGTGGTGTAGTTAGTGAACAAGTGGCTGCGATGCTGTTACGTAGCAACAAATCTATTTTCTGAATCAAGCCAATCGGTGGCTTCTATTTTTCCAGTGATCTCACAAAGCTCATAAGGTGAAAGCGGATAGATGAGACTTGCACCCAGTTATTCTTATTTGTGGGCTTTTCGTTTGAATTAGGGAAAAAGACACTCGTCCAAGTTATTGATGTAGACGTTTTGGACTGCTTATTTCATTTACGATTATTTAACATTTTTCATATTTCTTAATAATGATTATAAAGACTCTGTTGGTTAAACTCAATGTTAAACCTTAGCTGTCTCTCACGGTTGTCATGTTTCTTCCAGTCAATAAAATTGTTCGTAATATCAATGTTTTTGACAATATAAATGATACATGATTAGACTTTCGCAATCATTTTACTATACAATGGATCTAAGCACGAAAACATTATCATTATTTTTTCTTCTGGCTTAATAATTCATGTATAAATCAAGCGGCACGGTGGGTATTAGTCAACACGTGTGCTTTGTGTTCGTATTTGGAAGCAAAGCAATTCTGCGACTCGTGCCCCATGTTTGGATTCAAGTCTTACTACAGAAATGAAAAAGAAAAAAAAAGAAGCTGAAGTCCCTAATGCAATTTTTCTTAGAATACTAGACCTTTGGACTTAAAAATCAGTAATCGGTAGGACTAAAACAGTTGCTCTTGCATCTGGCTGAACGTGATCCAAATTTTGTCCAGCCAAACAAGATATAAACTTGTACTGTTCTTGTTTTGATTAATTTTTTTAGTCTGGCTGTCACACTTTCCCTGCTAGAAGGATTCTCTTATTCATGTGGCCTGCAATTATAACATTAATGATAATAGTGGCAGTTATGGTCATTATCACGGTCATGATTGCATCTTGTAAATAAATATTTACCAAATTTTATATTGAATATAATAATATTTCAGAATGGAGATGTCAAAGGAACACGGTTTAGACATCAATTTGTCTAGGTAAAGTTTATCTTTCTCACGAACGTAAATAGTTAAGAAAAAGGAGTTAGTCGCAAATGTCGTTTTGGTACATTTGACAACTTTAACTAATTATGTTATGCTGCTGGTTTTATTCTGATGCCTGGAGCCACCGTACAGTTTCGATGCAGCTGGTGATAGAATTATGTAGTGCGTATAATTTCCGTATCTCTGCAAAGATATTTCTGATGGGTATTCGATGCTTTAGAATCAAATGTAATATACTACTTATTTTTTAATACAAATTGAAATAACAACCAACAACAACAACACTGTGTTGTACGAGTATATCTACGCATAATTTTCTTAAGAAAACAATATCAAATACTTGAAATTGGAGTGGCGAAACCAATAGTTGGAGATTTGTTATATGGTGAAAAATGACAAGCTCCTGATAAATTTTAGAAAAAAATGGCAATGACGTATGCGAAATGTTGAAATGCATTGGAGGGTTGATTTGGATGCATGTTATATTGGTGGTGGTCAACAGAGATAAAATAGAGTTTGATAGACATGTTATACCAATAGATCTTGTGTATTTTAAATCGAGTATTTATATACTCTAAAAAGTAGGTGGTGTGTCCAATTTTACATTTCAACGAACCAGGTAGACTTGTATATGGAGTTGTCCAATTATAATAATGAAGAGCCTTTACTTGTTGTGGTGTAGAACCTTTGTATTTTTATTTAAAGCAACTCAACAAAAAAAAAAAGCAAAAGATATTTTATTTTTATAAAACAAAAGAGAGAGAAGAAGAAGTAGAAGAAGGTGGCACCGACACTTTTGTTTTGATAGGTAGCCAGCGTTCCAACCAATTATCTATATATTTATATATTTATATAGCTAAAATCCAATCCCTGGTCCATTCCATAATAACAATGAATCAATTTCCTTCATAAATAAATAAATAAAAAATACCCAGTTTTTTTGTGTGCCTTAACTCTTATTTCAGTAGTAGCTACCTCTAGCAGGGGCTGCAGTTAAAGGAAAGAAAGCATCGTACCATGGCATTGAAGCCAAAGTTCGTACCAAAAATGAAGTTAAAAAAAAAAACATTTATGTAGAATGCTAAGTTACTACGGTGGTGGAGTGATTGATGAGATTGAAGATGTGAAATATGTTGGCCCCGACATAATGCCCCAGTTTTTGTGTAAAGCGTTATAGATTTGGTGTGGTAGTGTCTAAGGAACAGTGTTTAGGGCATCGTGTGGTTCACACTTCACTTTCCACCCAACACAACACAACACATTGCCAGCTGTAACCTCTTGTTCTTCATGGGCCCACATTAAATTATGATATTGGAACTTGCTAGGTTGTCTTGTCCCCACCTCCCTCACATGCTTTTTAACGTGCCTTCTTCTTATGTTACTGCAAAACTACACCGTCACTAAAACCCTAATCCCAACCTAATTCTAATTAATCACTTTTTTTCCATTCCGCACACATTCCTTGTTTTTCAGCTTATGTCAAATATGGTGGACTATAACTATTCATAATTGTGTTGTAGAAAAAATGGAATTGTTTCATAACTTTTTCCCTAACTTGCTTTAAGGATTCACCTATTTTAATATTATATCCCCAAGCCATCACAAATGATTAAAAGTTTCATAAAAGTTTGATTGAAGTAAAAAAAATATATCATCATGTATGATGCTTGAATCACAAATGAAATTGAAATTCAATTATTATTAACCAATGCCTCTTCGCCTTCTTTTTGTTAACTCTTTCTTTTCCTTGTTTTATTGAAAAACGGAACCGTACTTCTTCTAACTTTGAGATTTTCTTCTCCTTTATCTACTACGAACGAAAACGACGCCGTTTTGTGACCTTTATGCCCTTCTTGCGTTTCCCCCGCTAAACGTTCAAATTAACGTTTCATTAATTAAAATTTTGCAACAAAAAACGAATGGCAGGTTAATTAAGAGTGGGATGAAGGTATCGATGGAGCAAGTTTTATGAACCAAAATCTCTGTTGTTTCCGGTGCCGTGCTTTTGTTTAAAGAGTTTTATGGCCTGTGTCACTGTCACTTTGAGTAATTTATTATAAAAATTAATGACTTTTAACTATATGGAAAATTAATATTGGGAGATCTTAAAAAAAAAAAAAAAAATATATATATATTTATTTATTTTTTTTTATTTTTTTTTATTTTTTTTTTTTATTTTTTTTTTTTTTTTTTTTTTTTTTTTTTTTTTTTTTTTTTTTTTTTTT
>Ga0214543_1009725_pt1 | contig 14736 bp, 7 predicted proteins | sample CNSS2metaG_FD_160094 | JGI IMG/M metagenome (GOLD analysis project Ga0214543, IMG submission 160094) | Root nodule microbial communities from cowpea collected in UCLA plant growth center, Los Angeles, California, USA - CNSS2 | ecosystem: Host-associated > Plants > Roots > Nodule | place: USA...
AAAAAATAAATAATAAATAAAAATATATATATATATATATATATATATATATATATATATATATATATATATATATATATATATATATATATATATATATATATACACACTTTTTAGCTAAGCATATCACGAGATTGTTCCGTGTTATTGCAAGATAACAATTATCAAATCATTTTTATTAAATTATTTAATAAAATATATGATCAAGTTTTTAGTTTTTTTCATATATTTTTGTAAATCGCCCGATTATCTGAAATAACAATAATTCAATTTTATTTGGTTAACAAAAAATATTCAAAAAATATTACTTAGAAGAATATTTATCTAAGTTTTCTTGAAATCAATTTTTGTCTTAATTTAAATTTAGAAAAGCTACATTCTCACGTGTTTGTAGAATTTCTTTTATGAGAAACTTTTAAAAAATCATTTTTGATAACGTTAAATTTAAAACAGAAAAATATAAAAGAAATAAATTTTTAATTTCACATTTTTAGTTTTGTTTTCTACCAAATATTTCCGTATTAGAATTTAATATTTGTCACTTATATTTGCTTCGTTATAACGGTTACCATAAAAATTGTACACGAACATTCTCAGTAATTTGTGCCACCGTTTTCTTTTCAAAAATAATTATATTCGACACGTTAAAATATTAAACTTAAACATTTTTAAAAGAACTCAAACTTTAGCATATTTGTAATATAAATTTTTCATAAAAAAATAAAAATAAACCATTTTCTGTGGACTCTAAAGTACGTTTTCACGATTATAATAGTGTCACAATATGATTCAAAAAACACATAATCATTTTTTCAATATTGTTTTTAAATCCTTTTTTTTTGCTTTATTTAATTATATTTCAAAAAAATTACTTGAAAATTCGTGTTTTTATTAGAAAGGAACAGTTCTTTGTAATAAAAGATTTTCTTAAGCCGAAAAACGTCATTTAGATCACTCCATTGATACATTTATTCCATATTTGATTGATTTCTACTTGAAAAAAAAAAAAAAAAAACTTCTTAAGAAACTGTCTCTAAAAAAAAACTTATTAATCTCAAGTGTTATTATTTCAGCACAGGTATACGTGGAAAGAGAACTGCCACATTACCGACACGTATCACCATCAACCACGTCAACCCCAAAAAAAAAAAAACAAGGCCATGGCATCAATATTCACGAACCATACATTAACACAGCAACAAATACAAGTGTACGTGGACAACAACACATATTACCACAGCATTATCAATTTATTATACATTCACGTGCATCATCATCATCATCATCATATACCACGCTCAAGTACACAAAACTTGAAAACTTCCATCGCCAGCATCTACCACAGAGACTTTTCCAGAGAAAAAAAAAATGATCATGGCCACAAGAATGCTCCCATTGCAAAATCTCTCTTCTCCTCAACACTACCCTCCAAACTTAATCCATATTGCTTCAGAAGCAACTCCACCTTCCACTCCTCCATCCTCTCATACTCCTCTCTGGTGTAGCGTGGATAGTGAAGTGGCATTTCAAACCCTGAACAAGGCTCCTTCAAATTGTTTGAAGGATTAGGGTACCCTTCATTCTCCTTGCACTCCTCTTCCTTCGTAGGGTACCCCACGAGATGGCAAGCTGAGTGCAGAAGCCATCTAAGAGCCATTTTATAAACTTGTGTTCCTCTGAGAAACAGATACTGCATAGACAGAAACTATATATATATAGGAGAAGGTGCACACAGTAACCTGTGTAAGACAAAAAAGTGCGCATTATTCGCGTTAATTAAGGAAATTAACAATCCCTTACGACATGTCTATGAATTTGGTATTCGTATATTTGATGCGATGTTTGAAATTGGGTTGTTACTTGTCCAGAGAGTTATCATATATGAATACGTGGGTGGGGATGCTTGGAGTATCTTAATAGGTCAAGTTGTCTTGGGTGGTTCTTCATATACTTTTTTAATTGCTACGTATGTTATGTGCTGTTATCAATGATTGCTTTATGTGTGCTGCTTGTTGTTAAAGAATTAATAAAATAATATATTATTCGATGATATTTTGTCAACTTTTTTTCATAACTTAATATGATATTTTTTAAATAAAGTTGAAATATAAAAAATTAAAAATTAAAAACATGAAAAATTACTTAAAAATATCAGATTATAAGAAAAAGTTGTAAAAATTTAATTATTAAAAAATCATTTTTCATATAGTATTTCATATGTTAAGAATTTAAAAACTTTCCGCTATTTAATTAAAGTTTGGTCTTTTTATTGATATTTGCCTAATACTAGCAAACTCTTTGTGTCCAATAATGCTAATAGTTTTCTAATTACGACGACAATATTTTGTATGGTGTGTGTTTTATTTTTAGAGAAAATCTATTTTTTCCGTTTCATAAGGTAAACTAGATGATCAACAGTACAGAGTATAAATTAAGTTTCATAAATCGTTTACATCTTTTTTCTTGAAAAAATGTGTTACAATTATATTAAATAGTGTGAATAAATAACTATATATATATATATATATATATATATATATATATATATATATATAACACCAATATACGAAGTTCATCTTAACATAATATTTTCTTTTAAATTAATTATTTTTTTCTTATTACTCATTTTTTTAGTTATATAAAATATTCAATTTGACTCGCATTTACAAAAGGTAATATAAAATAAAATATGATAAATGTAATAATATATATATATTAAGAACAAATTCATTTTCTTAATAAAGACTAATTAAGCTCAACAAACAACTAAGGATGTGTATTTTACAATTTCCCGAATCGAATATCTAGAATCAATAGTCCAGTGGGCTTTTGAGGTTATGGTTTAGTTATAGAGTCAATCTGAACCTAATTTACGATACTCATTTGCTTTTCGCAGTCCAAAATTTTATTTCTATACTGTGCCCTTCGTTTTCACTATATATACTTTTTTGGATCGGTAATAATCTCAAGTCTAATTCTAGATTTTGGATTCACCAATCCAAAAAATAAAACTCGCATATTATTTTTTTTTAAGAAGTTACATGTGTTTTCTTTTGTAAAATATGTAATAATATTATCATAAATTGTTCTACTTATATGAAATAAAAATCATATTATATAATATATTTACTCACACAAATATATATACTATTCAAATCATTTTTACCTCGGTATCTTCTATCTGACTTATTCAAAATATGACTTTCAAAGCACGGAAGAAGATTACACCAGTAACAATTATTTTACAATGATTTTATAATTACTTTATTCTTTTACTTCTATGATGTTACTATTTTTTTCAATTTTTGTAGATGCATGTGATGTTGAAGATCCTAAGAAGTGATTTTGAAGGTTTTTGATGTTGTTGTGGTTGTGACAGTGTCCCACTAAGAGTTTTGTGGATGAAAATGAAGGTTTTGTTGACAGCAACCATACTACTGCTACCTACAATTCACCAAACCTTATCTTCTTCATCCCTTATCTTTCTCATTAACCCTGTGGAACCCACCATCTTCTTCTTTCTTTTTCCCTTCCATTTTCTCAATTCCTCAACTACGTTCAAATCATCACTGCCATGTTTCGAAACTTTGCTTCCTATTTTTTCATCAAAACAAAAACTACACTATTTTTCAAAACTTAAAACTAATTTATATAGAAGCTAGTTTATAGAAGTTTTTTTTTTATATTAGTTAATTCTAATTTTTATTTCGTGTATAAATTAGTTAGAATTTCTTTTAGTTTATAAAAAAGATTTCGTCTTTTTTTATTATTTTATAAATATTTATAGATGAATTTATTTAAATAAAACCCTGATATACACATTTGAGCTTGAAAATTTTGTCTTTTGATCAGTTAAAGTATCATAGTTAAAATATTTTTATATAAACGATAAATAGGGTTTGAATTTTAGTTTCTAACGTTCAATTTGACTTTTTAGTTTTCATTGGACCATACATTAATGTACTTGATTTTTTTTTTTCTGTTTTAATTAAAAAAAGTTAACCTCAAATGTCGACTTACTATAAATTATATATATTTTTTAATTTCAATTAAGTTTAACTTAGCTTAAAGTAATATTTATCTATCTAATTGCTAATTAATATTTAAAAAATAGAAACACCATGTTTAAATATATAATTTCTTTAATTTAACACACAAATTATGCAAGTAAATTGAAGAATGGAAAAGCCATATTTAAGATAAATAATTGATATTTATCATGGTTAGACAATGAAAAAATGAAACTATAATTTGATTTGTGTTTTAAAAAATATTAAATGGTAAATTGACATTCAAATTTTGTCCCGCTCTTATCATTTGAGATAGAAAATAATTCATAGTGTTTTTTTTTTCCTTCTACATTATGGGTTTTAGGTTTTTTTTATTTATTTTCTAAATTAAGATTGTTTTTGTGTATATTAATTTAATGTTAAGTTTTGCTTGTTTTCTTTTAAATGTGAAGCTGAATCGGTTAAAAAAAATAAAGAAGGAAGATTTACATTTTATTACATTAACTTAGTAACAAAAGATTGAAATTATAAATTAACATCTAACGATCACATTTTTACTTTTTTTTTATTCCACGGTGTCTTCTCATATTCTATGAATGCTTTCACTTGGTTACTGTGTTCAATTAAGATAAAAATGGATAAAATAAAAAAATTGTAGAACTAATTAAAATGAAAAATAAAATTTTATATTTTTTTGTTTGTTGGAAAAAAAAGTCCTTTATAGAAAACTAATTTCATTTTTCAAACAGGTAACGAATAAAAATATGAGAAAATATAATAAAGAGTTATATGTTGCTCTATTTTAGAGATTACATTGAGTTTTGGTTTCCAATACTAATAATAGATGATTTATTATAATCGTTGGGAAATCTTAAATTCCGATTATAGGAACTTAGGTGGTAGTCTTATTATGATGCTGTTATATTTTTAAATTTGGTTATAATATGTACATATAAGGTGAAATTTTAAGTATAATTCGAAAATAACAACTCCCATATTTATAATCATGAAGGTAAGTTTGTGTATGATAAACTTTACAAAGAAATGGTTGAGGAAATCAAATAGAAGCTGTTATTTGAAATAACAAAAAAACTAACTAACTATATGATAATCTTAGCCACAAAAATTACATTCTAAAAATATTTTATTAAAAGTAGCAGACAAAAATATGTACTGGCCTTTTTGTTTTCCAATCGTTTTAAAATAAACCTCGTGTCATTTTTTTTTTATAAACAAAATTTGAATTTTTTTAATTATTACATAATAAATATGTCATTGAAATTATATAACCAATAAAGTCTTATAATAATAATAATATAAAAGTAATATTATAGAAAAAGTTAATATAATATATAGTTAATTCAGAATAAAAGATATAATTATATTTATTAACTTAATATTATATTCTACGTTGTTTTAATAAAACATAAATATAAATAAAAAAATACCACAAATGTTAATTTATTTATAATTTAAAATTAAAGTGTGGCGTGTTCTAAAAGAAGCCTATAATAGATGTAACTTTTCTAAGCCAAATCATTTACTTTTTTTCTTATAATATTTAAAATTTTATTTTAAAACTTTTAATTTTTAATTATTTTTTTCTTTTTGATTTTATTCTCCATATTTTTCTTTGGATAGTTATTATAATGACTCATTTTTCTATTGTTGTTCCTACCGCATTCAATAATTTTCTATCACTTAAAAACTGACATCTAAGACGAATTAAATTCCCTTCCTCTTTCCATTGACATATTTTTTAAGAACAAAATATGATAAAACACATATTTCAAAGCGAACATAATTATAATATATAATGATTAACAATGATTATATCATCAAATTTGGAATTGGAACATATGCACCTCCAAGACTCAATAAGGCCCATTAAGCATAATAATATGGAGATATCAAATAATATTTTCACAAGATTTAATATTTTTATATTAACATAATATTCCAAATCTTAGTTTATTCCATGATATTCCTTAATATCGTATATTTGCAACATACTTTACATAAGAGGTATGTTGACACAACATTATCATAATTATTACATAATTAAGGTAAGTTATTATTTTACTTACATTATTTGATATCAGGTTAAGAGTTTATCACATGGACTTCTAAGTCAAAAAATCCTATAAATACTACTAGTATTACTCAGAGAAAACACACACTCTCGTATATTCATTATTTCTTACAAAAAGATCTTAAGTCTATCAAAATCATCAAGATCATGTCACTTGTCTAAAGGTTCGCCTCAAGTTCTCGGTAAGAACATTTGGCATCCAAGTAGGGCACTGAATTACATAAACTAGTCATATTAAACAAAAGTCCTCAAGGCGAGGCATTGAGTTACTTAGACTAATAACATTAAAATAAAAATCCTTTAGGCAAGACACCAAACTACTTTAAACAAGCGCACCAAGTTACTTGAAACAAGTAACATTAACGAAAAGCCCTCCAAACGAGGCAACAAGTTACTTAGACAAGTAGCATTAATGAGAAGTCTTCCGGACGAGACACCAAGTTACTTAGATAAATAACATTAATGAAAAGCACCCAAGCGAGGCACCAAGTTAAATTGAAGCCCTCCAAATGAGGTACCAAGTTACTTAGACAATAACATAAGCAAATCTCTCAAATGAGGCACTGAGTTATCCAAACGGTAACATAAATGAAAACTCCAAACAAGTCATTGAGATACTTAGACAATAACCTAAGCAAAGTCCTTGAGACACTGAGTTATCTAAACGATAGCAAACCCATAAAATGTGGCACCCGAGTTACCTGGTGTCAACACAAGCCCATAAACGTGACCCTTGAGCTATCTAGATTGTAACACAAGTTAAGCCGCTCAAGCGACACCTTGGCCTACTAGACGGTAACATTAAATTAAGCTCGAGAAGGCGACACCCAAGTTTGCCTAAGTCTGCAGCACACATAAAGCTTGTATAAGTCGGCAACATAAAGCTTGCTCAGATAAGCGGCATCAGATCCTGCCAAAGTCAATAATTCCATACGCTTAAGATAACATCATTGGTCAAAGACGACCATCCACAATCTGACAAAACGGCCAATCCACCTGCAAACATAAAGCCGACTACAACTCGGCTAAAAAGCCAGTCACAGCCGCAAGAAATATTTCATTTACACTAATCAAACTTCCGAGCTTGAGGCCATACGTAAATACCTTACTCAACAAATATGCTAAGTGATGCAGCTCAATAAAACTCATTCAGTTTTACCAACCTAGAGTGATTAGAAGATATTATGAGATATATTTGTAGGTGCAAATATTCATATATTAATCGTATATATGACTAAATATCGGTAGTTTGATTATGTCATGGTATTCCTTAATATTATATATTTACAGCATATTTGGTATATATCATGTTATATAACATTAATGTCATATTTGTTTATATTATTTGTTATTCTATTTATATTATATATTTTTATCACACAACTATTATACACTCTCTCTCTCATACTTATTATCTCTTACCCTAAAAGATTCAAACTTTCTTACTACTAACTTGAGTGTCAAAAAGTTTTTTGCAGGTGAATGTTCCCTTGTGTTCCAACCTTGAGGAGCATACACACATCAGGATTCTCCAATCCACTCAAATTTCGCCACTTGTCCAGATGTTCAATCTCTCATACTCATTATCTCTTACTTTAAAAGATAAAAGGTATTTGAGTGTCAAAGAGTCTTTTAAATAGATATTCCCATGTGTTCCAACCCTTTCAGTCCTCAGAAACATACATCAATATTTTTCAATTTACTAAAATTTTGGTACTTGTTCAAATATTCACACACAAGATCCCTGTAAGAACAATTCCTATCGATTGTTTTTATATAATCATATTGCACAATCATTTCTACCGATTTCTAAATAAAATGAAAATACAATAAATATTGATATTATTTTTATTTAAAATTTGGGAAAAGTAATTATTTATTTAAAATTTAATAAAAATGTGCATATATTTTTAGATTAGAATCATAATGAAGAAATATAGGAAAACATAATGATAAATATAAACATCTCTAATGATTAAATAATTATTTTAATATAAGTCATATATATACATGGTTAATTAAATTTAAAGAAAGTTGTTAATAACTTTCTTTAATTTCAAAGAATTTTATATGTGTGAATCACATAAAATGAATATCTTTATTTATAAATAACTATTATAAGTAATTTTTATTAGAAATGTCATAATGGTTTACAAAAGAACTTTATCTTTATCTTTATAATATAATATTTCTACGAATGTTGATCTTCAAGTTTGACATTAAATAAATAAATAGTAAAGATGTATAGAGTTTTTTTTTTTTCTAAATTAAAAGTAAATTAACATATTTATATTTTTAAATATTTATTTTTAAAAATATCTTTTAGTTAAATAGTTAAAACAGTAGTTAATTTGTAGGTGAAAGAAGTGATTAAGGGCATATCTATCTCTACGATGGATGAAGTTTGAATTCAGTCGTTACAGAGATAAATATAAGTTATGTTTAAATATGTTATATCTATCAATAAAGTGTAATTTTTTTTAAATGATGAGGTATTTGAACATTTTCGCACATAAAAATGTTACATCTATTTTAAAGTATTTGTATTGTTTTTGTTTATTCTGTGTTAGTTAACTGAGGAGCCTACATACTCTCTTTATATGTTAATCATATCAAACATTATTAAATAATGAAATGTATGAATTTCTTACTATAATTTTCAAACAAAAGGTTAATCCATATTATTTTAAAACTACTTTAATACATTTAATAATCTCATATTATTTTAAATGTTGATTAAGTATAAATTCTTTCAAGTGTATTTTAAAAATAAAATTTGGAGTTCCAAAACTAATAATAAATATAATAACTAACCTTAACAAAATTATCTATAAATATTTAAGAGATTTTGAAGTGATTCAATAAACCATACAACTCTAATTTAAAAACAGAATTTAAACAACATATACTACAGATTAAAATAGATAAAATTATAAAGTCATAAAAGATATCCATCAAACAAGGACTACAAGAAATTACAATTAATTTTCAATAAACTCTCACTAATGACAGTAATAAAGAATGTGCTGCTATAATATTAAACCTTTCAAATACATTTTGATGTAAACACGGATCTGATGATAAATTTTACCAGTAAATAATACTTTATCTAACAAGAGTCGTTCACTTTCAATATGTTTCAATATGATCATTCCAAGTCAATGATTCTCACTTTTCGATTACAAAAAATAATATTTTCATATATATATATAATTATTTTTTTTTAATTTTTAACTTTAAGTTGGGACTTTCTACAAGTGTAAACCTATTTTGTAGACTATTTCTACAACCCTCTCTGTTCTGAGTGGGAGTCACCTTCACTAAGAACATCAAAACGACACAGAAAGAGAAAATTAAGATGGAAAACTTGACAATGAGAAAACATAACCAAATTTATCTTAGTACCGGTCGTATAGATAGGACACAACTACAAGCAACAGCATGGGCATGATGGAGGGAGAAAAGGTAGTCAAATAGAAAGACACGTGTCAGTGGGTACAATGTAGTCGCAACACCCGAATATCCCTCAAGGAAAAAACAACCATAATTCCCACAATACCCTCACAGTTCTTCTCTTCCTCCTTTCTCTTCCTCTCTCAACCCACTGATTCACAACACATGGCACAGAAACAGAAGAAGAGAAGAGAGAGGTTACTTGGTAGCAGCAGCAATAGCAGAGCAGTTTCAACTCTGTCTCTCTCTTTGTCTGCTCCATTACCCATTTTTTCTCCCCACTCAAAGGGACCCAACCATATACTCTAACCCCTCCCCAAGAGTTTAAAGCTTTTTTTTTTTTTCTTGTTTTTGTTTTGTTTGTTATCTGGGTCGTCTCACTCACCCCTCCATTGAAACCACCTGGTCCCACCCACCAAAACCTTCGTCACAGACACACGTAAACACACAAACCTGGTCACACTCCTAGTTATTGCACACTCCCTTGAATGCGCTCTAACATTTGTGTTTTTTCCTCGTCTTTTCCTCCTTTTGCTGGGCATTGTTTGACTTCACTCCCGGGCTCCTCTCACTTCGTTTTACTCTTTAATTTCTGGCGGTGATGTTTCACTCTCTCTCCAGAACTTGATCCCTTTTGCGTTGCGGTTTAGTTTTTTTTTTTTTATTTCTGTTTTTTTACTGGTTTTGGTGCTGTGGGATGGTTGAGTTAGGGGGTGGTGGTTTGTGTTAGGGTTTTTCCTAGTCCAATTTGCGTTGGTAGAGGAACTGACTGTGGTAGGTTTGAGAATGTCTGGTGGGGAGGTAGGTGGTGGGGGTGTTTTTGTGGCGTGGGAGGAGCAGGTGATATGCCAGGAGCGTGGGAACCGAGTGATTCACTTCTATCTGAAGGATGCGTTGGGGAATTCGGTGCTGGCCGTTGTGGGGACCGAGAGGAGTGTGAGGCACATGATGTATGTTGTCCCTGACCATTTCTTGCAGGCCTATGGATCCACACAGCCAATCAATGCCTGCAAGTGGAGGGCGCGGCGTGAGGTTGTTGACTGGCTTACTTGTTTGGTCTCCAGGAATCGGTCACACCATGCAGGTAGTTTGGCTCTTGTGAGTGTTCTATGGGTGATTTGTATGGTTCTATGGAATGTTCATTGTGTATGCATGTGCTGAATGTTACTTACTACTGTGTGCATGGTCTCTTGTTGTAGAGTTTTACCAGGGAGATTGTATGTTTTGTTATTCCCTAATGTTTTGAAAAAAATGGCTTGTCACTAAGGTCTGTTATTCCAGCTACAACAATAAGGATTTTGTGATCACCAGGACAGCAATTGGGTCTCATTTGCTCCAAATTTCCTGCAATATCAACTGGTACTGCAGTTTCAAACCTACCCAGCCTGATGGCAGGCTTGGTTGTTGGTAGTAAAATTTAGTCATGCACTAACACCTGAGAGCTACAAGACCTGTGCTGATTAATTGCATGGTGGCTTGGTTGTTGTTAGTTGTAGTAGGTCATAAAATGGTGTCTTGTGCCACACGAGAAAGTGACAAAACTTATTTTGATTAATCAAGAGATAGGTCGGTTGTTTATAGCTGTCAGTTATAAACTGCTTGGTGTTGACATGCTACAAGGCTTGTTCTGATTAATCGCACAACTTTGCTTTGAACGAGTTTGTCTATTAAAGGAATTTGTTAAAGCCTGTGCTATATTGTTCTGTTTAGTTGCATAATGGCTTGGTTGTTGTTGGTTTTAGTAGGAAATAAATTGGTGTCTTTACTACTGACACCAGAAAGTGACAAAACTTGTTCTGATTAATCAAGAGATAGTTTGGTTGTTTTTAGTTGTTAGTTACAGACCGCCTACACCGGAAAGCTACATGACTTGTTCTGCTTAATCTCACAACTTTGTTTTTTATGAATTTATCTATTAAAGGAATTTGGTAAAGCCTGTGCTATATTGTGCTGATTAATTGCATAATGACTTAGTTGTTGTTAGATTTAGTAGGTAATAAACTGATGTCTTTGTACTACCGACACCAGAAAGCGACAAAATTTGTTCTAATTAATCAAGAAATAGCTTGGTTGTCTTTAGTTAATAGTTATGAACAGATCGATGTCTTGTATCAATGCCAGAAAGCTACAAGGCTTGTTCTGATTAATTGCACAGCTTTACTTCATACGAATTTATCTATTAAAGGAATCTGGTAAAGCTTGTGCTATATTTTGCTGATTAATTGCATAATGGCTTGGTTTTTGTTAGTTGTAGTAGGTCATAAACTGGTGTCTTGTATCACCGACATTGGAAAGCGACAAAACTTGTTCTGATTAATGAAGAAATAGCTTGGTTGTTTTTAGTTGTTGGTTATAAAATGACTGGTGTCTCATATTGATGCTGGAAAGCTACAAGGCTTGGTCTGATTGACCGCACAATTACCCTTATGAATTTATCTATTAAAGGAATTTGGTCAAGTCTGCCCTGAGTTATATGGGTTATGTCATTCTTGGTTGCATGTCACGTCAACTAACTCACTTGTTTGTTTCGGTGGAATTGTCCGTTTCACATGCAGTAGTTAGGTTTTCAGCATGCAATCACATCTTTTTATTGTTTTGGATTATTTTTGTTTCTGTGAAATAGTAAATGTGGATGCATGTGTTGGAAGTTACTGTGTGCATGGTTTGGCTCACGGAATTTTAAAGTGAAGGTTTTTATTGACACCTAATGGAAGTTACTGTGTGCATTGTCATTATCTTTTTCATCTGTAACCGTTTGTCCTGTATTTTTTTCAGAAAGCTTTTAGACTTATTTTGATTAATAACGGAAAAGCACTTCCCTTGAGTTATCTTTTCAAGGAATTTTGTCAACTCCTGTTATTCTTCCCTGCATGACCACTTACATTACAGTTATTTACAATAATGGCCTTATTTGTGGGATGTAGCCTTCGGATGTATCAAGGAATTACAATAATGGGTGAATTATTTTGGAAATTAAAGATCTTTAAGATTTGTTAAAATTGAGTAAATTGGTTTATTTTAAAATAGTGGCAATACCATATCAAATATTTTATTTGAATTGCTTAAGTGCAAATTTAATGGAATTTATGTTACTTTTCCTAATAAGTTACTAAGGATGACTAGTTATCGCCATGCTAACATTTGTCATTGAGGTTTTTCATGTTAAGTGAATAAATATGAGAGTAGTTGTGATTGGCTTGTTATTCTGGTTAGTGGCTTGTAATTTTACTTATGTAATTATTGTTCTCTTTCCTTTCTTGAAAACATGACTTATCAGGTATTGTATTAATACATTATAATATTATTTATAGTTGCACTTATGGTTAGAAAAACGTTGTTTAGAGACTTAATCTGGCCTTATGGCTTGAATTGCTTGCTTCCATTATGAAGCAAGGCAGAAAAAGGCACCAGCCTTGTAAGTTGTGATAGACTGAAGAAGATATAGCTAATAATAATAAAAGAATTAGGGTTCTAGGGTTGACAAACCACTCATACTATATATATATATATATATATATATATATATATATATATTTCATGACAACTTAATACAAGTCTTGTGGTCTACTTATTCTTGGTTTACTTGTACAATACCTCAGTAGTCAATCCCAACTAGTAGCATGGTGTGGTGAACCCCCAAAAAAATCGAGGGACAACAGGATGGCCACTATTTCGAGCCTAAACAACTAGGCATAAACTTATACTAAAAAATAAAGAAAAATCACCTAAAGTTAATAATCATTGTTGCTTCAACATTTTTAAAGAGACTGAAGATAGAATTTAGTAGAAAGTCTTAAAAGAGGGCTTAAGCCTAATCTGAAAAATAATGTTTGAATGCACCTATGCACTATAATAATTCAATTATATCTCCCGCCAATGTGGATCTTTCACACATCCTTTCACGTCGAATACTGGAAATCTCAAATTTGAAATGGTAGACCCCAGAAACCTTTTTAGGATAGATTTTGGTACCATCTTAGCTAATGTGTTTAGGCCTAACTCAATCCTACATAATCAATTTGGAAGATGAGGTCTGTAGCCATTTATATAATTTGATCATATATCTAATCAAAATGAGGTCTCTATAAGAAAGAAGTAGAAATAAGATTGAAATGGCGGAGGACTGCTTACAACAATGAAGAAAATGCCTAAAATTAATCTGGAAAGAGATTGATATTTGTAAACCAGTGAGAACAAAGTCTCAATGCCAAAAAAAGGGCTAGAAAGTGCTGCGTAGCAGTAAGGAATAGTGTGGTTATATAAACTTGCAGACAAGTGCAGTAGAGGGTTCTGAAGTACAGAGGCTAAGGAAAACCTTAAATGGATCAACTTCAAATTGCTTTATTTTTCAATGTTACCCTCTATATATGAGCTTGAAATGGCACTTTGTCAGGGGGGAAACTATCTCTAGTACCATATTTGACATTGCATTAGCAAATCTTGTAGACTACTGTGATTTGAGCCACTCCACCATTAACATTTAGGCATAACATGACTCAATTTGAAGATCGGTGACCTTTGTTGGACGCTCCTTATTGAGTAGAATGAACTACTTAATGTTGTATTTGAGGCTCTTCCACCTAATAGATTTGTGTTTTGGGTTAGCTCTCCCCAAGTGCTCTTAATGAGGAGTCCAACTAGAAAAACTAGGTTATTGGGTGGAAGAGTCTCAGGACCGAAGCACTACATGAAGTGATTTATGCTACTTAATGTAGAATGCCTAACATTGCCACCCTCTTTAAATCCATAACAACTTTCACTCTATTGACACTACTCAATGGTAGGTTTTTCTATTTGACAATTTTAGTGTCCTATCAATATTCAGTTTGCACCTTAATGTAGCCTATATGTAACCCTTACCTTAGCCTGACTCTCAATGAAAGTACCTATTGAGAAGAGAGAAAACAAGAAGGCATATGATGAAATATGAGTGTTGACGACCACAATGGAATTACAGAATATTTAGTTACCCTATTTTAGGCTAATATCCTAATATCATCATTTACTATATCTATAGTATTCTAACACTCTCCTCAAGTTGGAGCATATAGGTCATATGTACCAAGCTTTTCACATATGTAGTTAATCCAAGGACTCCCTTGGTGAATATATATATATATATATATATATATATATATATATATATATATATATATATATATATATAATATGATATATTAA
>Ga0214543_1009726_pt1 | contig 14735 bp, 9 predicted proteins | sample CNSS2metaG_FD_160094 | JGI IMG/M metagenome (GOLD analysis project Ga0214543, IMG submission 160094) | Root nodule microbial communities from cowpea collected in UCLA plant growth center, Los Angeles, California, USA - CNSS2 | ecosystem: Host-associated > Plants > Roots > Nodule | place: USA...
ATAGCAATTAAATACCACTTCATCAGAGAAGCGGAAACAAATATGAAGATACGACTTGAGTACTGCCCGACAGAAGATCAAATTGCAGATATCTTCACAAAGGCCTTACCAAGACCAAGATTTGAACTACTACGCGCTATGCTTGGAGTTACCGAATTTGCATCAAGGAGGAGTATTAAAGTGTAATGCAAATTCTAGAAGAATCTAGAAAATCATAAGATAAAAGTATTGAAATGTAATGAAAGTTCTAGAACAAAGTAGAAAAGCCTAAGATATGAAGAAAAATATCAAGAACATTCTACATAGGCAAAAAATCTAGAACATTCCACACAAGTTGTAGCTAGTACTTTCTAGAATACTCTATAGGTCTATAAATACCCATGTACTCAATCATTTGATGAAGGTCAAGAACTAAGACCACATCTAACACACCACTCTCACTACTACAACTACATACTCCTTCCAACTACAACTTTCACACTCTACTATCTACACATTTTCTCTATCCCTTCAACTATCCCCTTCACAACCTCAAAATACTAACAGAACCTTACCATTAGCCAATAGTTCGTTGATGACATTGTTGTAATAGCCAATCCCTTCTTGGTTTATACCTCTGCTAAGCTTTCTATCTGCGTATTGTTTGTAAAAATCAAATTTTATATTGTCAAACTAAAATCTTAAATCAAATTTAATCTAAAATGATCATCGTTCAGCATTTTGACTTGGTAGTATCCTGGACCAAGAAATCGAGAATCTGTATGAATCCAAGTTCATATTCTTCATAAATTTAGCATCTTCCTGTAAAATTTATGTGTAATGTATATGTTATTATATTGCACCAACGATTAAAATAAAAGCAAACACAATACTCGATATAGTAAATTATAAATGTAAATTATAATTCCTTTTAAGATATTAAACAAACCATAGATAAAAGATAACAAGTTAAATATCCAGGAAAAAAAATTTATACCCTGATATTTATGGGTGAAAATATCCCACACACTTGGTCCTCTACCACCTTCTTTTGCACCACCTTCGAACTATATTACATTTTACGAGGAAAACATAATTAAGACCATGTCTTATTACTGAAATGAACAGATACATTAAGTACTAATTAGTAGTTGATTATTCTATCTCATTATTCTCAATTAATACCTGGTATAATGAGGATCCAGCCCCAAAGATGAAACCTGGTAAGAAACTATCCCGATTCAGAGAAGCAACATCTATAATAGGATCAACTGCATCAATTTCTATGCAATTAACATTTGTTTTGCTGATTACAAGAAAAAAAGTTCCTGTCACAAATGTAGTTTTCCCCACAAATCCAGCATCATTGAGCATCATCAGGAAATGTTCCTACACTACAAATCCCCAACCTCAACCACCTCCTACAAACACTAATGCTCCAGCCATTCAGGGGCAGAGTTAGTGTGTGGCAAAGCAAGGATCCTGAAGCTTCTATTCAAGCAGCACTAGACTATGCTTGTGGAATGGGTGGGTTAGATTGTTCTCAAATTCAGTAGGTTGTGGAAATTATTACGGTCCAGTTACAAATCCTAATTTTAATTTATTTTTAATTCTTAAATCATCTTTCTTTTTTATGTTATGTCACTGATTTTTTATCTTTTGTCACTATTTCAGCACTAATCAATGCTAAGTTATTGTTCAATTAACGGTGTTTATAAAAGATTAACAAAAATGATAATTTTGAGATATTTTAACCAAATTGGAGACTAAATTGAGATGACTAAAAATTTAATACAAGATATTGCTATGTGACAATAACACTGAGACGTAGCACTCAATACCACTTAACACAACACTGACTTGATATGTCACAATTTGTTTCTTCTTCTAAACCAAAAAAATTTAAAAATTAAAAATTAAAATACTACGATATGCTAGTTAGGTTCTTGAAATGGGTGTCTGACCTATATTCATCTTTTTACAGAAACTTCTAAGCACATAGTTGACAGGAAAAGTCAGCCACTAAACATATGTACCAAACACATCTCCAATAAAAGCGCCAGCTATAAACGTCTGTACCAATCATTTCCAGTTACCACTTTACAATTTATACATACATTTTATATTCTTAATTACTGTTCTCTCACATGATATATATGATCAAAATAATAATAAAATATTTGAATAATTATGATAAAAGGAAAGATGTTGTTTGAAGCTTAAAATATTTACAATCATCTAAGAGCTCGTAATAAAGTACTTAGTGAATAAAAGGTTGTTAAAGTTAAGCACAGAGTGGAAAAATTAGAAAAGCAGTTGAATCTTTATCTTGAGGAAAGAAAACAACGATAAAGTGAATCATCTTATTACAAGATTCTCTTACAAATACAACTTACACAATCAGATACAATGATCAACGTCTTCTTCCCTTGACTGACGTTCTTGTTCCTGATCTAACGACCATATCTCATTAATTACCTGCACATTTAACATAACTAATTTTATCAGTTGTAACTCATTTCATAACAATAGTTAAGTATTAATATATCATAATTTCTTACCCTGAAATAGTGAGAGGATTGAACATACGGTCTGAATAAACGTGAGCAGAAGTAGCACAATTGCAGCAATAGTAGATGCTATTTTCCAAGGAGTGTTGAAGTACTCATGTACGAAGATAGCCTTGTACTTGTTCCGAGGATTTTCGTAGAATTCATTCAAACTATTGCAGATGGAGAAATAGTGTGAATTGAAATATGTCATAGGAAGATTTGAGTTCAGATTATTAATCATTGTAACCACTTTATTAGCATCACCCATCAAATTGACAATAATTTTCTTGTCAATAAGTACGTCGACATCTTTTTCAGTGTTGATAAGAAAATCAAGAATCACTACATATTGTGTAATGATGTCTGTAGCAGAAGGGTGGCATTGCTCATATGCCATCATATTCTTCAACAAAACTTCTGTACTGTCATCTATATTGAAGATTGGCATGCTCAACACTCCATGTTTAGAATAGGTCAAGTCAAGTAAGCTTTTATTTGGACTGATCTTGAACTTAAGGCCTGCCTCCATTAGTTGGCTTGCACTGTATACATGATTAACTTCTTTACCTTCTTCGGGTTTTCCAAGACCAAGCTCTGATGATGATATTATACAAGACCTTAACAAGTCAGTGAAGTGTTTTGGACTCTCTCTTGGACACACGATTCCTAAAGGTATTCTTTCAAAATAGTCGAAAGTAATGTCGAGTAATTTCTCATTCATACCGATGAGGTTGTAAAGTTGTTCAAGAACAAAGAATGGAAGTTGATTTTCCAGTATTAGCAAGTCAACGCAAATATTATTTTCCAACAATGGTTTTAGCAACAAAGGATCTTTTCCCTTCCAGCCATAATAGTCATGACATCTTAGAAAAAGTTCAATTATAAAGCAAGCATCAACTAGAATCATATTTAAGAAATCATGACCCTGGTATATAATTCTGTCTGCGTAACAAACTCGAATTTTTTCTTCCAAATCTTTAATTTTGGCAAGAAATTCCCTTATAGGTATTTCTGTTCGATTTAGAAGTCCCTTGAGATATTTGAGTTTAAGCTTTTCCATTGCCTCAAAACTGTTGTGATGATAAGGACCAACGGAAACAATTTGAGGTGTGTAGGCTTTGGGATTATAATCACGAATATTTGGTGGTACCCTATAAATGCTTTGCATATGGATTTCATCCATCTCTGGAGGATTCACATCTTGAAGCGTCTTAGTCCATTCTCTCTCTAAATGTTCTATTTCAATGGCTAAATCTCTCGATCCTCCCTCCATTTGGTTAAACCTCTGTAACATGAAAAATAATATAATAACTTATTCAAATATTAAGACTGTAATTAATATTTATATAAAACCAGTAGTTTAAAAGTTACTTTAGAGAAAGAAACTCTTACAAACAACCAAATTAATGGTTTATTTCTAATTTTCTTTAAAATTTTCATGGGCGCAAAGATATTATGAAAAGGATTTAAGTATAATATACAGAAAGATATCGAATATAATAGATTTTAAATATTATAGGGTATACCGCAGTTAGAACAAGGCATGTAAAATAAATGTAATTTTGGTAAGGAAACTAGACTAGATAACAAAATGTCCACCGATCATGACTACTAGCTATATTAAAATATCATGCCAATAATATATAACCTTTGAAAAATATATTTATATATTCATTAATTTTTTATTAAATAAAAAGTATAAGTAATTAATTGATTGTGTGGACGTGCCTCTGGGTGTGCGTGATATTTTTATATATAGATAAAATGACTATTTGACATTTTACAATAATTTTAATTTTGCTTAAATAGTTCTTTGGTTCCAATTTTTTTGAGTTTTGCTTCGTTTAGTCCTATTTTTTTGAAATGTTCAAAATGGTCTTAATTTTTATAATTGTGGTCAATTTGGTCCTTTTTACAGACGTCGTTCAAATCGTTAAGGGGAAGTGAACAGTGCCATGTGTCTCTGTAGTTTTTTTAATTTTTTTTTAATTTTTTAATTTTTTTTAATTTTAAAAAAAATTTAAAATATTTTTTAATTTTAAAAATGTTATTCACGTGTCAAGTCAACATTGTGACATGTGGCAGTATCTCGTGGTTTATATTCAATTTTGTCGCAATTTTCGTTAATTTTGTTTAATTTAGTTTCAATTTTTGTTAATTTTATTCAAATGAGTCCCAATTTTGCTCCTCTCCAAATTAACCAAATTTAATTTCAATATAAATGTTGTACTGACTCATTTAAAAAATAATGAAGAATTGTCCTTCTAATTTTAAAAATAATGAAGAATATTTCCTCTAATTTTAAACTAACTTTAACCCTATTTTTTACATGTATCAAAAATCAAACATATATAATAATTTCCCTAAAAAAATATAGTTAGGTTTGGTATAAAAATAATGAAAGAAATATTTAAAATAAATTTTAATAAAAATAAAAATAAAATTTTCAATATAACATTTATATAAAAAATAAATTTGGTCATTTGGGATAGAGACAAAATTGGGATTGAATTGAACAAAAATAACGAAAATTATGACTAAATTGAACAAAATTAACAAAAAGTGAGATCAAATTGAATATAACAACAAGATACTGCCACATGTCACAATGCTGACTTGACATGTGAATAACATTTTTAATTTTTTTAAAATTAAAAAATATATTTTAAAAATTAAAAAAATCACGGAGTGACAAGTGGTAGTTACTGTTCACCTTCCGTTAACGATTGAAACGACATATGCAAAAAGGACCAAATTGACTGCAAATTACAAAAATTAGGACCATTTTAAACATTTTGAAAAAAATAGGACCAAATGAAATAAAACTCACAAAAATTGGGACAAAAAGGTATTTAAGCCTTTTAATTTCAAGATATAATTTTTTTACAAAGTCTTTTAATTTATATTTAATTATCTAGAAATATTTTAAATGTTGTAGTTTATCAATTTTCATTTAAACAAAACAAATTATGCAAATCATAAATTATAAGAATAATAAAACTAACAACCATTATAACTTAGATCATCAATTTTCCTATTTAATAAATTTATCAATACAAACTAATAAACTAATTCATAGATATAAGTGTTATACGACGAATGCCGGTATTCATCTAGACTATACTTATAAAAAAAATATTAAGTAGATTTCATAACATAAGCAAGAGTAAACATAATATACTTTATTCTTATTAGGTAACTTTAATTAACCATAAAAACCTTAACAACTCTTTCCTTTTGGATTAATATGTCAATTTCAATGTGTCAAAGACATCTTCCTCTTCTTTAGAACAAAGGGTATCCAAAGGTTCCACCTTCTAAAGTTAGATAACCTTTTGACAGAAAACCATGAAAAGAAACACAGTTTTCCAAACTTTTTTTTTTCTTTCTTTTTGCTATAGATTTAATTCTACAGTCTATTATTTGTTACAGTTACACTTTCTAGGCTTTAAAAGAATGTTCTACGTGCAGCAGTGCAATTATTAACAAGACTAGAACAGGACAGACCCGTAGCTTCTTTTTCTCTGCAGGGGGAGCTATTTTCATGAACAAGCTAAAAGTGTTATTAGAACTTAATGAAAATTCAGTAAAGCTCATGGGTAAACTGATCCATGCTTAGGGAAGCCAAACCCGTCATAGATCTGCTTTTCGAGCTACCAAATCCATCATTTTTTTGTCACAAATAATTCAACATTATTCAAGAAATTCCCTACTAAAATTTTTTATATTCCACATAAATTTTCTTATAAATATGTTAAGAAAATTTGTAAAAAAAATATTTTTTCTGCTATTTTTTCTAAAAATTTTAATCGAAAAGTAATTTTTTTGTAAATAATTATTTCTTACAAAATTATACCATTAGTAAGTATTATTTTACAAAATTTTTTTCATAATAAAATTTATAAATATTTTTTTAAAAAAAATTAAAATAAAATTAACCAGAGATATGAATTTTTTTTAATAATGATAGATACTTACTTGCGGATGAGTAACAATAAAACTTGCAGTTAGTTTGAGTGCAGGATAAAACCTCCTTCACGCCGGAACACAACCGGTGGTGGCAGGTTGAAGTGTTCGCCACAGCAGCACCAGTTTGAAGATCAGAGAAAAGACGTTGAGTACACAAATCTTAGTTGTTTTGCCAAGATTGGTGAATACTCACTGTTTTCATCATTTGGGTTCTTGTGTAATCAAATCCTTCCCCAATTACTTATTTCCCCGTTAATTTTCGTATGATGCCAATCTCTAGATGAACCAGCTACGCATCATAAATAAATAAGTCAAAAGGTTATATATTATTGGCTGATATTTTAATATAGTTAGTGGTCACGTTTGGTGGATATACTTTATTATATAGTCTCGTTTCGTTACCTAAATTATATTTATTTTATATGCCTTGTCCTAACTACGCTAAACCCTATAATATTTAAAATCTACTGTATTCAATGTCTTTATGTTATATTATGTTCAAATTCTTTTTATAATATCTATGAGCCCAATGAAATTTTTAAATAAACTTATTGGAATAAACCATTAATTTGGTTGATAGTAAGTATTTCAACGTGTAAAACATGACTTTTTTCAATGCATATACAAAGTGATAGTTTTAAGCCATCGTAGTTGGTTAAAATAGGCTTAAACTGCAACGACCATTCTCAAACTTAAAAGGGTATCCAACAACATTAAGTTTAGACAAAGAAAATAAATTTTTAATGATATGAAGTACATAAAAAGTATTGATAAGGTCTAAGGGATATTTAGTGTCGAAGATTAGACGATAAGTCCCAACGGCTTTCACTGGAACTTTGTCTTTATTATCTATGAAGACAAACATCTCATTTGGGTTTATGGTTCGGGTTGAAAGAAATTCATACATTATATTAGAAACATGAGTCGTACATCCAGAATCAATCCACAAAGTATTATGGGGAACTTCAGTTAAGTTTAATCCAAAACATATGTAAGTATTATGCTAAACTCTATGCTTTACACAATCCTTCTGGAAATGTCCAGACTTTTTGCATAAATGACATTTCTCATCTTCTTGATTTTGGTTGTGGACTCGTCAATCTTCAATGGTCCTTTACCCTTTCCATGTTTTTTTTTATAACTTTCTTTCTAGTTTCTTGATTCTTCATATACTGAACAAAGTGGTTTCCTAAGTTATTCAGTCTGGTCTAATCCTGAACTAACATATTGTGCATGTTCTCCTTGTCTTTCATAATGTTGTAGTTTATTTGGCACGGACCATACTCAAACTGTAATGAGTTGAAAATGAATTGCATGAGAAAACCTTCATCTGTTGTCATTCCTAGAGACTTAAGTCTTGCTACGAAATTTGTCATCTCGATCACATGCTCGTTCATAGAACGTGAACCGTAAAACTTCATGATAGTTAACGAACTCATCAATGTCCCAACGAGAGACTTATCAGCAATTTGAGAGAGTTCTTCCATAAATTTCATAAATTCTTTCACATTGTCAATTTCTACCCCTTTTTCTTTCAAAGCAATAAATTTTTCTCATGTATGTGGCTTTTCTACATTATAGGCAATATTTATCTGTTAGAGATAATAAAATCATGATCTAATTATTGACCGAACTCTTATTTGTGTATATAGAACTATTTTAGGCTTTGAAGTTGTGTAAGGAAAGAACAGTATTAGGAATCTACTTAAAGGTAAAGGAAGCTAATCATTTAGAAGTTGTTAATTTTCTTAAAATATTGAGTCTTGGTTTTGAAGTTTAATTTAAGGTATTCATAATTTTATCTTTTCCTAAATAGGTGAGCGATGACAAATTCATATTAGAAAAAATATGATAAAGAGTAAACAATTTGATTCTTCCTTCAAAAGGAAGACTTGTGATGAAGATGAAAAAAATGTATCTACATCTACCAAACTTGAAAAACTTCATAAGAATTCAAGAATTAAAGAAAATGAAAAATAACTCACTAAAGTTCCTAGAGTTGCATATAATGAATTTAAAAATTCTTTCGAACGTGATTCGGGAAAGCGTCATCAAATTTGACAATACCCACCAAATTAAATTGATGAGGTACGGAGGGCTTATATAAAGTTGCATTCATGTCATGATTTTTCCAATTTCTATAGCTACAACTAAAATATCTTTTTTTTGCAATGAAAATAATCAAGAACAAGTTGAGAAATAAAATGAAGACTGAATTTTTAGAAAGTAATATGATAATCTATATTGAAAGGGATATTACAGCAAGTTTTAATTCTGATTCAATTATTAAAGATTTTAAGTCATTCTGTAGCAACAAATTCTAACATGAAATAGAATTTATTGATCTATAACCAGTTATAAAACAATTCTACCATGAAGTAGAAATTCATCATCTCTTTGTTGTAGCTTTTTTCACATTGTCGGTTGGTATGAGAAAAAAAATATTCTATCACTTATTTTTGCAGTTTGTTATCCTGCACGTTTTGACAAAATGATTTTCAAATACTTTGATTTTTTTTCTTGGATCCAAATTACAAGACTTCAGAAATAATATAATTTCAAATTTCATATTAACTTCTAGAAACGACTTTATATTAGTCTAACTAAAGTCTTTAAAAATTCAAAAATAAATTAACTTCTATAAACGACTTTATATTAGCCTAACTAAAGTCTTATTTCAAAAATAAATTAACTAGTAAAAACGACTTTATATTAGTCAAACGAAAGTCTTTTTCTAAGTTTTATTGGCATGAACTTTTTTTCAGCTCGAAGGACATTGCAATACTGATAGCTAATTTTTGGACAATGTGTCCATAAAATTAATCGGCAAATGAGATAGCGTGCAATATGATGATTTGCTAAAATAATAGATTAATGAAGTCAAATTTGGGCATTAGATTTGGATATTAGTGTTCATACATGATGGTGTAGACTTTGAAAAACTGGTTCAGGCTTCAGGAATTATTATATAAAGCATGAATCACAAAACAGTTGCTGTTGTTAATGTTATTCAATTGCTGAACATTAATCCTATTCCTCGAGAGCTTCATCATGAGGTTCCTTTCTCTTCTTTTTTTTTCTATGAAGTATCTACTTCAACTCTAATATTGCTTTATATTAATAACGGATCTAAGACTTTAAATCAATAAAGTAAATATGTTGACAAAAATAAATATATAAAATTTAAGAGAACAAAATAAAATAATATTTTTTTATATATTTAGTAATAATTTTAACAAAGTCACGAAGTTTTTTTTCCTATCTCGTTAGGTCCGTCAGTGTACTATGCTACAATCAATTAAATAGAATTATAGTATTGATTTTTACATTATTAGTTTGTATATTTCCAATCATAAAATTTATAATATGATAATGTATTCGATCATTATTTAAATTATCTGTTAATATTATCTTTCAATTAACCACAATAAGTTCAATTGTGTGTTTTATTAACGTTTGTTTCATCCAATCGTTTCCTGTATTTATATATTATTGGCTGATATTTTAATATATAGTGTTTGGTCGACATTTTATTATCTAGTCTCGTTTGGTTACCAAAATTGTATTTATTTTATATGCCTTGTCCTAAAAGCGGTACACCCTATAATATTTAAAATCTGTTATATTCATTGTGTTTTTGTTATATTATATTTAAATCATTTTTATAATATCTTTGCCATATGAAAGTTTTAATGAAATTTATAAATAAACCATTAATTTGGTTGTTAGTGAGACTTTCTTACTTTTAAACTAAATGGTTTTATATAAATATTAACTACATTCTTATAAATTATGTGATATAGTATTTTAAAATTGATTCCAACATCTAAAAACCAACAATTTCACATTTGTCCGAATAATCAAATTTTCTTTATTACAATTCACTGCATGACGATGTTTGTTAATTATGTTGAGTAAGAGGTCTCTGTTCGCTGCTTGGGAATACAATACTTTGATAGTGTCGTGGTTGATAAACTCTATGAAACAATCCATTGCACAAGCATTATTTACCTTTATTTTAGAACCTTGTCCTTAAACATGCCACTTACGTGTTGATTGGCTTCCACACCAACAAATTAGAACTAAACTCCTTTGATCTTTTATATTTTCAAGTCTCCAATCTTCAAGAACATAAGGTCTTTGTTTGTCTAATGATTTATATATATATATATATATATATATATATATATATATATATATATATATATATTGTTGGGTATTGGACTCCCTTCCTATGTGGAGAAAAGGCCCAAAATTTGAGAAGCCCATGTCTCACTTAACCTAGTGGAGAGGGGGCTATAAAATAAAGAGAGAGGCAGAATAATAGAGTTAGAACACACGGAAAGCCCTAACATATAGAGGGAGAGGTAGAGGGAAAAATCTGTTCACGTTTTTCACAGAGCTGTCACAGTAGAATCAGCGGTACGGATTCGTTCACCGTTGGATCGGGCTGAATTTTTTACAGCAGGTTCGGGACTCATTGATCTTCATTCTGACCGGTTGGATCGTTGATACGAGGTCTGAGTTGGGAGATATTAATTTCGCACTGCAGCAGTGATTTTTAGAGGTTTTCCTCTCTTGTTCTTCTCTATTTGAAAGCTTTGTTGCTTTGTTGTTTGGTTGGGTTTGTACTCTTGTTGATCATAGTGAATCTATTTCTTTGGTCTGGACGACTCGTGGTTTTTACCCTTGATTTGAGGGGTTTTCCACGTTAAAAATCTTGGTGCCTTTACACTAGTGCAGATTTGACATTTTACTTCGCCTTATAGGCTTCGGTTGCCGCTGAACCGAGGCCTATAAGGAGGCGGTGACATTTTTGCAATTTTTGTCCAACTTTTGGCCCCGGTTGCAATAGAACCGAAGCATATAAGGCAGCGTCAGTATTCAAATTTTCAAAAATGCCATCAGCATCAAGCTTTTGGCCTCAGGTCTTTAAGGACCGAAGCAATAAATGGGCTTTTGGCCTCGGTTATGAATTGAACCGAGGCCATAAAGGCAGCGTCAGTTTTCAAATTTTCAAAAATGCCATCAGCATCAGGCTTTTGGCCTCGGGTCTTTAAGGACCGAGGCAATAAATGGGCTTTTGGCCGCGGTTATTAATTGAACCGAGGCCATAAAGGCTGTTAAAAATCCCAATTCGCGAGCCCTAGCTACTATTCATCGTCTCCCCCAACTCTCTTCTCTTTGCGCGAATTTCTCCGCTCTGCCACCACCACCATGCTCTGCCTCCTTCGCCGACCAGCATCCTCCGTCAATAGTCGTGCGTCGTCGCCTCCGTCGTGCTGTCCAAGTTCACCGATTGCAAATCACCTTCCGCCGCGGGTGAGTTCGAAACTGCTTGGTTCATCTCATCATTAGTAGCCTTTGATGCGGTATTTACATTGGTATCACCCTTCTCCTCAGATTCCGATGAAGAAACACCTGGTGAATTCGAAACCGAGTGTTGAGCTTACAGAACTTCCGATTGTTCTGGATCCAGTATCTGATCTTGCAGAGGAGGGTTTTTTGGCTTAACCTCATTGTTGGATTTTGTGTTGTGTTTCAGTGGGAGCCATGGATGGAGGTTCACTGGGCGGTGCAAGAGGACACGCAAAGGGTGTGTGAAGTGGAGTACACAGAGGAAGCAATCCATGGGCAGCCCACCATACAGTTGTGGCAGCAACGGTGGCTGCTAAAATAGTTGTCACACTCGGAGGAGTGCACACGGGAGAATCTGCGGAAGTTTCTGCATTTACCATATGGCTTCGGTTCTCGTGGACCCGAGGCAGAAAAGGAACCCTATGGCTCCGGTTCATTTAGAACCGAGGCATAAAAGGGAGTCTATGGTTTCGGGTAATAACCGAGGCCAAAAGGGGTACCTTTTGGCCTCGCCCCAATATGCCTCGGTTCCAGACCCGAGGTAAAATGAGGAAAATAACCGGGGCAAAAAGTCCTTATTGCACTAGTGTTATTTGTGCTTTTGGTGATTTATTATTGCTGCTCTTTGATTATTTCTCCTCATAGATTCTTGCAAGTTAGGGAAAATTATATCCGCTGCATTCTCTGGTATATTGTTTGTTATTGTTTTCCCCATCATATATATATATATATATATATATATATATATATATATATATATATATATATAGAAATTGACATGATTTTTAATCTAAAACTTCAATATATTAAATTTATGAATTTTTTAATATAAAATTTAATTTTGTTATTTTTATACTGTGTCAGACTTAAACTTACTTAGATTATTCCTAACACAATTTACATCAACACATAAATTTGTCCCACGATCTAAACGTAGAGTTTTAATGTGTTTTTCAAAATGTAGATGATTAGTCAAAATCTTTTTTAAAACTTAGTATTTAAAACTCTCAATCTTGTTAGTTTAAATTTAACTATATACAATAAAGTTGACTCTTGATTCGAGACAACCTATCTTAAGTCTCAATTTGAGTTGGTTTGTCTTGACTTTTAACTTTAAGCTGATGCATCATGATCTTCGATACGAGACGGCTCAACTTGATTTTTGGCTTAAGCTGATTTAACTTCAACTTTGGTTCGAACCAACTTCACTTGACCTTTAACTTGTGCTGACTCAACTTGAACTTCAGTTTAGAACAATTTTACTTAATCTTTAACTCGATGCAACTTAACTTGACCTTTGATTCATGCCGAAGATGTTATATTTAGAAGTTTTTTAAAGTCTTGTTGTGGGACCAGGTCCAATTTTATCTTCACCATTACCCACTTTAAAAGGAGACTTTGGAGGTAAAGTTTTTTTCAACCCACACATTGGGTAACCCATTAAAAGAGATGCTATTTCCTCTTACGCAGTCATATTATCATCATGCACCACACCTCCATAGATTTATCTAACTAACTTTGATTTTAAGAATATTTAAAACCCTAATATTGAAATGACCTAACTCCATCTTTGTCATAGAAGCTGCCACCACACCTCCATAGATTTTTTGCACATCAATTGTCGAAAGGCCACACCTCCTTTGCAGCAAAGATGCAATGCCATGTAGTGGAAGCTGCAAGTCCCTACACCTCCATTGCAATGTTCGACGGTCTGTACCTCCATAGCACAAAGCTTTGCACCACCATTACTCAAAGGCTTTGAAGAAGAAAGTGTTGCGTGCATCGCATTTGAGATGGCTGAGTTTTCGCATTCGCTGTTGGTGGGTGAATTTGTGGGAAGGGGTGTTTGTGATGCGGAAACATTTTAGATTAGGAATACATTCCGATTTTTCAAATCCGTAACGATTGTATGGCTAAATACTTTATGAATTATCAGTGTAAATGAATTATTAGCGTAAACACTATTGTTATATATATATTTTTAAATATATATATATATATATATATATATATAATATTATATTAATAAATAATAATATTATAATGTTATTAGTTAATATATAAAATAAAATTATATTTATTTTAAATAAAGTGAAATATATCAGAAAAGATGAAAGAATCATTGATAAATAAATAAAAAATAAAGATAAACGATTTTATAAAAAATTTATAAAAATAATAGTTAATTTTTAAAAATTTAATAAATAATTATATTTTAGAAAATAAAATTAAAATTTTGAAATGTAGATAAAAAGAAGAATCTTCGTTATATAATATATATTGTTATAGATTGAATTCGGTGCAATTGTTAATTCGAAAACATTACGAACTTCACAATCTAGTATGCTAACTAAACCAAAACACGTTATGGATTTGACAGTCAGTAATGCTTTCAAAATCTAAAACACATTTGACATCCCTTCCCCCACAAACAAACCACCAGTAATGGAAATGGAGACCTCTGTTCTACACGTTGCCAACAATGCTCTTCAGAAGCTATCAGCAAATGTTAAAATATTTTTTATAAATTTGTATATGAAATTATTTTATCTAAATATTCAAATTATTCTTTTTATACATTTTAACATAAAAATAATTCCTATTTAAACATATAATTTTTTTAAAATATTAAAAATATAAATGTAAAGTGAAACTTGTAATTTTTAAATATTTAATGTGACAAATGTTACTTTATATAAACATTTTTAATATTTTTAAATTATTATAATTTTAAATAGGGATTTTTTTTTATGTAAAAATGTAAAAAGAAAAAATTGAATATTTAGATGGAATGACTTAATATATAATTTCAAAAAGAAAAATTAATATATATATATATATATATATATATATATATATATATATATATATATATAT
>Ga0214543_1009728_pt1 | contig 14731 bp, 9 predicted proteins | sample CNSS2metaG_FD_160094 | JGI IMG/M metagenome (GOLD analysis project Ga0214543, IMG submission 160094) | Root nodule microbial communities from cowpea collected in UCLA plant growth center, Los Angeles, California, USA - CNSS2 | ecosystem: Host-associated > Plants > Roots > Nodule | place: USA...
AAAATGTCCTATTCTATAGGGATATTTATTAATATTTATTTTCATTTTTTTTACCATTGACATTTATTTATCTAAACAAACTATATATATATATATATATATATATATATATTTATTTATATTTCTCTTAGCCTTAAAGAACTGCGATTTTATACAAAATATGAAAATGCAAAGCCTAAATGTGGTTCTAGATAAAAATGATGGTCATAATTATAGTGTTTATGGTTCATAAATAGATTTATTTTATCAAAAATCACACAAAAATATATTACAAAATATTAAATGGATACCAATTCAACTTCTAACTTTTACACCAAGAGGGATATTAAATTTAACATTAGCAAATTATATCATATATTTTTTAAAATAATAATTACTTATATATATATATATAGGTTTTACAAATTTTAAAAATCATTTATTATTATAACAACGTGACAGAAATAAAACAATGATCATAATAATAAATTATATAAATTAAAAGCATATTATAAGTAATTTTTATTTGACTAATAATACTATAAAATCACTCCATTCATGTACACAAACAATGTACTTATTATAATATAAATGATAATTTATAATCTTGAACAATTACTATTAAAAATTCGACATTCTCATTGTACACTTAATATAGTTGGTGTAGAAATAAAAGTTATTTTTCAAATTATTTGTTATGTTTCGATCGCTAATAACTAACACGACATTTATATTTTCTCATTTTATTTCGATATTTATTCATATGATTTGTTATTAATTTTTATCTTTTTATTGTTTTATGTTTTTTTTATTGTTAACTTGATTTTATAATATGGATAATATACAATATTTTTATCTTTAAAGTGAGATAATATGAAAGTACGTATATTTAAAAAATATGATAAAAAGAATATAACATTCAAGTGTAGAAATGATTAATCCTTCTCAAAATTTTACACGGTACCCTACTCTTTATTGATATTATTTCAATAAATGATTTCGCAATAAAAGTTACATATATTAATTGATAATTTTTGTATAAAATTATGATAATTGATATATTTAAACTTTTGAGTAATATTTTGCTCTCATTTGTAATTGAGGTGCGTAATTCTTAGTCTTTACGGACATAATATAAAAAGTAATGTTAATTATTATTTATGATTCCATTAAAGATACATCTTTCAAAAGTAAAAAATTGGGTATATTTTGTTAACTATTTTTTTTCTTCAAAATGATATATAAGTTCTTAAATTTTAAAAAAATTATATAAATTGGTCCCTATAAATTTTCTATTAATAGAAGGTTGGTCTTTAATTATTTTTTATTTTTTATAATTCTTTGAATATTTTTAATAACTATATTTTAGTCTCTCATCAAGTTTGTAATAATTACAATTACGTCTCTAATCAAATAATTTATGCTGATTTCTGTAAACACTTTAACATTTCAATAAAAAATTATTGATTCAATTTATCACTATTAAATTTACAACTATACTTATTTTATTTGATTTGCAATATGAATTTAAACTAAAATTCTTACTAATTTTAGGTTTCATTGGTAATTCGTTGCAAAATTCATTTTTAAAAAGATTCATAGAATAATTTTTTTAATTTTGAAAAAATAAATGAGAATCAAAATAATTATCAATAATTTATAGAAATAAATTTTATAAAGTATTAAAAATAGTTTCAAATAGCTTCTTTTTTTTCTAAAAAAATGATTTTAAATTTAATAAAAGATTTAAAATAGTGAAGTTGTGTATCGCAAATTCATGAGTCCAAATTCATTCTTTGACCCAATTGAAAGGGGCTTATTTCTGCACCTTCAAATAATTCTTTTACACTTCCAAACATTTTTTAAATTTTCACTTTGCCCCTTAAATAAAAGAAACTAGTTTTTTTTTTCCTCTCTAAGTGACTCACTTTCAAGTTTATTTTTTTTCAACGAACGTCTAACATCTGATATTTTATTTTATTTTATGATGTATATCTAATACTTTTTCTTTTTATATTTTTCTTGTCTCGATTGTCGATATCTGATATTATAGTTTTTTCTTTCATTTATGGATGCCAACATGTTTAATTTTGTTCTACCGATATTGACATCGAAAACTATTTTATTTTTTCGTTATTGCATATCGATATTTGGTACATATATAAAACTAGATTTCAAAATCAGTTTATATATATATATATATATATATATATATATATATATATATATATATTATTTACTTTTTATTTTTTTTTAATTTATAAAATATTATTTATATATTTAATAAAATATTAATATATTTTATAACAAAAAATAAAAGTAAATTAAAAAATAAAACAAAAAATATATATACATATATATAAATATGTTGGTATATAGAATTTTTTTAATATATTTTAATTGGATGTTGACATTTATAAATGAAAAAAAAACGAAAAGAAAATTAAAACTAAAAATAAAGTACCGAATGTTAATATCAGTAAAATTTAAATAAGACATCAAATGCCAACGTCGGTTAGAAAAAAAAAAAAACTTAGTTTTGATGAGTTACAGAGTATAAAAATATAATTATTTTTATTTGATGGATAAATTGGAAATTTAAAATTTGTTTATATGACATGATAAATGTTTCGAGTTGCAGAAGAAACCCCCCAAATGAAGACAATATAAACAAACAGAGTAAACCCATTTCTCTTATACAAATTTGAAGGAGTGCTTTCTTTCTGCACGCCTATATTTTCTTCCAGCACCCCATAGTCCTAAGAAAATGAACTAACTATCCTCAACTAAAAAATATTAAAAACCATAATATTTCCCCAACTTTCGGAACAGCGCCGCACTTCCTACACTTCCATTGCTGGAATTAGAAACCAGACCACAACGTTCGATTATGAAGAATGGTATTATTCTCTACTACTACAACTAGGCCTCTACCAAACAAATGAAACGTAAGAGTCCCACAGACTGACTTACACAACTAAAATTTGTCAATATTATTTGAAAAGTTGATGACTCAACGCCAATAATTTGGTACCACAAGTAATACAAATTCTGAATTATTACACTGCCTCGTTAACAATCTCAGAGCTTTAGCTTGGTCCAGGGCTTTAGTTTGGTCCAGGGATTTTAAAGGACATAAGGGAGCCACGGCTCTCCAACATTATTTATTTATTTATTTATTTTATATATTTTTTATATAATTTAATTATATTTATATATATTTTATTATTCATATTAATTTAATTTATTTTTTTTTAAATTTAAAAATCATGTTTTCATCCATTTTTAATATTTTTTGTTTTTTTTATTTGGTTTCTTTCTTTTCTCTATTTTCATCTCTTCCTTACCTCTTCCTTCCATTTCAATTTTTACATTCAACTTAAAAAACACTTATTATTTTAAGAACGTGACAGAAAGATAATAATAATCATAGTAATAAATTATGTAAATTAAATCATACTATAAGTAATTTTTATATGACTAATACTATAAAATTGATAAATTTAGGCACACTAAAAATGTAGTTATAATATAAATGATAATTTACTATCTTGAAGAATTAATATTAAAGATTTGACATTCATCGTACAATGTGGTTGGTGTAGAAGCTGAAGAAGTGATGGTATTCTCCAAATTATTTGTCACCTTTCAATGGGTAATAACAACCACATACTAACACCTAAATACAACTAAAGACAAAAACAATGGCCACCGAAGATTCATGTAAAGTTACTTTCTACAGAAATGCACAAAGACAAAAGCCAAGATTGCTGACTTGCACATGGTGGACAGTGGAATCCCATACTTTCCACTGCCAAACAATCCTTTGAGGTACGGAAAGTAACACACAACCACATATGTGCTAGATATGAACTCCCCTATTCCACAACCATTTTCACTGTGAGTTGGTTGCAACCTCAAAAACCTTATCAGCATGGCTCCCAATTGCACCAACAAAATGGTGGTGCCTACCACAAAAACTGGAGACTCATCGAAGGTGAACCTTCCTGCATCTCCATCGTTTCCATCACTTGAGAGTTCCTTCTCTGTTATTTCAAACACATTATCAGATATCCCTGCTAGCTTAACCATGGCACTCAAAAACCCAATAAACCATGCAGTTGTGGTTGTTATTATGCTCATTCTCTGATTATTCCACCAATATCTGATGGACAACCCAATTTTAAGGTACTCTAAAAGAGTGTGTACGCTGTAAATCACAAAAAGAGCAATTGGAATCCACAGACCATGTCCCTGGAATAAAACAATGAGAAAGTAACTGTGAATCATTTCTATAGTGAATGCTATAACCTTGATAATGAAGTTTGATCAATGATCTAACCTTTGGAAAGATACTGGTATCGGTGATTATACAATATGGTGGTAGGAGTGCGTAACAAACTTCAAATACACTACGCAAGCCCCAATTGGCGAGCCAAGAATAAGATAAACCTGCCCTGAATTGGATCTTACCGAAGATCATTCCCATAATTGGAGAATGCTTTCCAAAGAAGACTTCAGTGAGACCTGTGGCCCATCTCTTTTGTTGCACCATTGTAGAGAGTAATCCTCTTGGAGCACACCCTGTGAAGGCAATAGGATCTGGGGTGCAACACTCTGATCTCCAACCTCTTCTATGAATGTTCAACCCTGTTGGAAAATCTTCTACCATTGATCCATAAAGCCATCCAATCTAAAAGTTCCCCAGAAAGCTTGTTAACAAAAATTTAAATTTTGCAAAAGATAAAAAGTTTGGAAAGTAATTTTGTTTAGTCTTTGTACCTTTTCACCCCACCAAGTACCACATTCATACTCACATCCAGCAACTTTAATTGCTGCCTCAATACAATCTGAAGGACTGCTATCATTATGAAAGTTTGTTTTCCCATCCAAAGCATGATCTGCTGATTTTATAAACTCCTTTGAACTTCCAAATTGCTGTGTTAGTAATTTCTTTTCACCCAATTTTCCTGCTAAAGAATAAAAAAAAGTCATATATATATATATGAGAATTAACTACTAATAAGCACAATGTAAATTAAATTTTTTTACATAAGGGTACGTCTGAAATTTTGGATCATGAAAATGTATGATGAGTGAGATAATTTCGTGTATTTATGAGAGGGAAAGACCTTTTCTGCCGATCTCGATTTCTTCAGGGTAAAGACCATAAATAACATTTCTTCTGTGGAATGCGTTACTTCCTGAATAGTGGGGTCCTTGAAGTCCCGCCATGCCCCGTATTATGTACTACATTAGATATTAAACCAGAAAATGTTGGTTCACAAAGATCGTTTCTTGATAAAATTTACGTGAGAAGAGAAAGCTTAGAGCTTCATTTAAAACTGAGAAAAAAACACCTCAAATACAGCCACCAACTGATTTCCAAAAGGGTCGTTTTTTATTCCATCGTAGAATTGTTGGAAACATTGAACGAAAGCAACGTCTTCCCCTTTTTGTGAATCCATCAAAATGCTTAGAGCGTGTAGAACAATCTTGGGATTGTTCACAACCATGTCACAGTCTACGTTCAACATAAAAGGGGCATTGGTCATCAATCCGGACACTCTTGTCTGCACATAATAAGAATGATGAGAATGCGTGAGTCATTAATTCAAAATAAATCGAGTTATCATTACTTTTAACTTCTTCCAGGACTAAATGTTAGTTAACAAAAACTTACCAACACATTCATAGCTCCAGCTTTGTAATTATGTGTTTGATGTGGCTTCTTCTCTCTAGAGAGGTATATTAGGTGAGGCAGTCCATCAAAAACACCATCCTTATTCTCCAATATAACCTGTGCATACATTTTAAGTAAGAGCTGTTATAGGTTCACAATGATTTTTAAAAAAGTTTTAACAAAGTTTTCTATTTAAGTAAAAAAATATTAATTTATTACTTTATTTAATTAAAAAATAAAAAATTATTTTATTTTAATTCTATTTTTAGCAATTTTGTTAAGTTTGTCAAAAAAGATAATTTCCCTTTAAGTAAGTTTTTTTAGTGGTTTTCTTGTGCTTTTTTCATCAGTACAACTGTGTCAAAAAGATAAACATCTTCATATAAAAGTATATACCTAAATAATTTGATTGTTTATAATTTTGGAAACAAAAGAAATGAAAGAGAGATATTTGATAAATAAAAGATGAAGAGCGCGTCACTGTATTTAACAGTTTGTGAAAATCCAATACAACTATACCCCATATACATGTATAATACAGAAACGTAAAAACATTATTTTCAAATTAAAAAGTGTTCTTTACATGAATGATATACCCCCACATACATGTATAATACAAAATTGTACAAACGTTATTTTCAAAATTGAAAACTGTTCATTATATGAATGATTTTCACAAAGCAACGGTATATATTAAAAATATTATTTCTTTTGTAAATAATTTATATTGTTCTTTTTTTTTTCAGTAAAGTCTAACAGGTATGTGTAGTTATTTAGATATATATGTATATACATATATTCCATTGGTTAGATGCATGAATATATTTGACTGCTGTATGCTGTATGTTAGTTACCTTAATTATGGATGGATGGTTTCTTTGTTCTGTATTATAGAAAACTGCAAATTCTCCATCATCAAGTTGTAGTGGAATTTGTTTCCTTGTCACATCTTGAATTTTTCGGCTAAGATTGTCATACATATCCTGCAGTTACAGTACTTTGCGGATTATGATTCAGAAACTTGGAAGGTAGAACTTATCTAGGATATGGATGTCACATTCATTCATTCATCGAAGAGGAATAACTATACTGTATAGTTACCTTCATTCGTGACCATTCTTGCTTGAGTTCTGGTGAATGTTCACTGTTAGTGGTGGCAACACTGGAGAAGTAGCTGAAGGGTGCCCTCAGTTGAATTTTGTTTTTCTTACAGAAAGGTACCCAAAACTTAGCGAATTTGGAAGCTTCCAGAAGAGCATAGAAGGTAAGAGGGGAACAACCATCGTCAGAAACATAGCAAGCCAGTTTGTTGGTGGGATAATCGAGTGCTAGAAGAGATAACACAGTGTTGATTGTGATGATGGGTGGTTCAAGAACAGGATCTGCTGTTGCCACAAACAAATCTACTCGTGGAAGTTCAGGTACCCTGTGGATAAAGTGTAAGAAATGAAAAGATGCATGCATACTTATATAATAAGCATTAAAAAAGAAGTTAATATTATAGTTTTGCTATGACTTAGTTATTATGATGAAGACATGAAGTTGATACCTTTGCAAGAGACGATCTGGGTGGGTTTTGGTGAGTGCAGGGGTCCACTTGGTGCTGAGAATGATGATCCAAGTGATGGTGAAATAGGATTCACATATAAAAGCAAGGGTCCATGGGATAGTGAAGTTGTTGTGTGAGAAAAGACGATAACTAAGAAGCAAGAGAAGGAGGAGTAAAATGGAGGTGTCCATAACTCTTTGATATCTGCGTTTGAACCAAACTTTTTCATAGAGAGGGTCATCATGTTCTTGGTTTGCCATTGAGCAAATAGCAAGGAACTAGAACAATCTCTGCAGTTTCTATAATTTTCTGCTGTTTCACAGATAAGGCTACTCTTCTTATTTACACACGCGGTGTTAAGAGCAGCTGAGCCATCGTCAGACATGTCAAACCTAAAAGTCTTAAACTTGATTCACGTGTCGGCTCTAATATTTATATACGATAATTATTAATAAAATATCTAATTTATAAAATTATAGTACACTAAGATGAATTTTTTGAATAATGACCAATTTTATTAAAAAATAAAATAATCACTATATTGTAACTAATTTAACAATTAAAATAATTTCAAAAAATTATAATTAATTTCTAAATTGATAATTAAAATAATTTTATTTATGAATTGATTTTTAAATTATCACTAATATTAGCTATAAAGTATTGGCTACCAAAATAATTGATCTCTAATAGAAAATTTAGATTCACACATTAACAAACATATGTTTTTTATTTATTATGTTTATAAAAATTATTATAAAATTTTAAATATTCATATATTACGTATCTATCGTATCCTATTATTTTAAAAATAAATGTATTAACTATAGTATACTTGTCTATCTGTGATGTACAGTATTTGTGGATCATAATTATATATGGACCTGTTTTTTACTTAACCAATTTTTTGTGATGACTTTTAAAAGTAGTTGAAAACATTGTGGACCTGTTTTTTACTTAAATAATTATAATAGTGAGTAATTAAAAAAATAATAATAAAGTAATATTTTATTATTTAAACCAATAAACTAATCTTTTCAACTTTTTCCTCTTTCATTCTCCTGCTCTACTATAATAGAGACTCTCTTCCAGAGCTTGTTTATTTGATAAACCTCTTCTAAGTTTTAAATTGTTGTATTAATTTTTCTATTATTATCGTTTAGAAAATGAAAATAATTAACGGGTGTTGAGCAAAGTATTTGCATTGTTACATTATGTATTTTCTTAAAGTGTGTTAAAATAGTTAAGTACATATTAGTTTGAAATCCATGCCTTTTTAAAACGGTATTTACGCATTGGTGTTTGTTTTTGTGTTTTTAATATTAGTAAATATATATTATATTAAAAGAGATTTAAATGTTTCAACAAAGAAATGAAAAATATTTTCATCTTTTTAATTAAATTTTGAAAGAATCTAAATGAAAAATTATATATAAATTTAAAAAATCAATATGTCAATAAAATGGCAAAGAGTATATAAATGATAGAATATGTGTAAAAATATAGAGTTCATTATTTAAAGATACACATGATAACTATGAAAAATACGTAAAATAAACTTACTAAAAATACAAAATAATATATCAACATATTAATTTAATATTTTAATGTGTATTGTGTTGGAAATATTTTAATATAATTTAAAAATGTAATTAAAATATTATCTTACAATTACTGATATTTTTATCGATTTTTAATTTTATGGATTAATGTTATTTATAGTTAACAATTATCTTTTTTATTAAAAGTTAATTAATATTTTATTTAATCGAACTTATTATAATAACTCTTGTGTCTCCCATTTCTATCTGTAAATACCACTTAGATATATGGAGAAAGACACAACAAACACTATAGTTTTCTCAAAGTGTTACTCTTTTCTTCCCTATACTATCTCTTAAATAATGTTGTTCATAAGATTCAGAGATCATTCGCTACACTCAATCGATCTGTCAGATTAGTGGATCTTGGGAGAGGAGTGTGGGGTTTTTCTCTCTAAAGATAATGTTTTTGTCTTTGTTTTGAGTGTGAGGTTCCTTGTATTTATGAATGCAATAACAGTGTTTCTCAGTTTGGGTGACTCACAAGATGAATTTTGATGATGAACTAATAGATGTTCTTCCTTTTAATCTTCCTCCTCTCTCCTTTTTTGTCTGTGTGTAGCTCTTAAAATTCTCTGTAATGATGTGAGTGTGAAAAAGTCTCTTTCGAGTTTGGAGATTTTTTATGATTCTATGGCAGTGCCAAATGTGAGTGGAGAGAAATTTGTGAGGGTGCCACTACTATAAATTCTCATATTATATGGGATTTTTTTGCAAATTTGTTAAAAAAATTTGCAAGAAAAGACTTTTTTCTACAATTTTTTCTAAGAATTCTAATTGGCAGGTAATTCTTTTGTGGGTAATCATTTTCTACAAAATTATAAAATTTGCAAGTATTTCCTATAAAATTTGTTGCGAAAAGTGTTTTATACAAAATATCACTACAAGAATGTCACTGTTTAGCTTCCAAAAATGGTGTCGGCCATAATGGGGACGCAAAAGGGTGTGGGCTAAACCTACCCACAACCCTCTCTATAGTATTTATTAAAAAAAAAGAGTAATTGTTTTTATCGTCGACTTGGCCGACGCATAATATAAAAATCAATCGTCGGCTGGCCGACGCATATGGATTCAATAATTGGCGTTGGCTGGCCCACGCATACATCTCTTAAATAAAAAAAAAAAACAAATCTTTAATTAGGTTATGTTTCGTGGTGAAGTTTTCCCCTTTTCTTAATTTCATTTTGGCTCCACCATTTGGTTTCTCTAACATAAACCCTTTGCCCCCTCTTCCGCAACACAGTGTGCCACAACCATAACCATTACATCATTTCTCAATGTTTGTCGTCTCTTTTCTACAGTGAGTGAGAGACGAGAAGGTTTGAAATTGGTTAAGCAGAATCGGGGGTTCTTGTGAAGGCGACTTCATTCCCCAGTCTACCATAAATAACGTCTATGACTATGGGGAGTTTGTTTCTGCATTCACTGTAAGGGCTTCTTCAAGTCATTCTGCACTCTTCCACGATCTATCGCACACTGCGTTGGTCCGAGAGCATCGCTTCTGTGCTCAGCTTCAAAGCCCCTTCCAACAACACTCTCGCTTCTCCGTTCCAGTCACCCCACGAGCCAACAAGGGGAGCAAAGAGATTTCGGTTTCCATTACCAATTTCCAGTAACTCTTTATCCCTCTCTTTCTTAATTTTGGATTTTTCCTATTAGGGTTTCTTTGTTGTGTGTGTTGGGATGATTAAATTCGATTGATTTTGTGTCATTCTTGCTTTCTCTATCTGCGTGATGCACATTTTGGGAGGCACGTTCTGGGAGGCTTTGTTGATGTTTAAGACATGCTTTTCAACTGCAGCTCTTTAATTTGAACACCAAAAGTGAAGGCTGCATTGTCCAATGAAGATTCAGAACTGGTTGGTGTTGGTCATTAAGCGTTTTAAGTGACGGTAAATAACTTTTGGAGAGTTAAAATATTGAATTGAGATGCGTAACTAAGTTGGGTTTTGAATAGCATATTACTTTGACTCTTGAATAGCATATTACTGATATGGAAACTTGTAAAAGAGGTATGAACTTGTGTGTTTGTTGCTATTTTTTGAGACATTAGCATAGCTAAGTGCTTCACAATCTCTCACATTTGACTGATATGGAAACTTAATGGCAGAGGGAATATGTCGTTTCCCAATCTTCATTTATTGAAAATGTAATGGACACTAAGAAACTGCTACAATTGATTAAATAAAAGATTAATCCATCCCATACTTACTAACTAGGACTCACACATGTAGCATTATTGCACTGCAGTAATTTCTGAGTTTTTTTTCATTGTAAGTTTTTTCTTATTCTGAGTTTTTGGTTTATTTCACATTGTGATTAGAACAAAGATTAATCCACACAATTACTAACTGTTGCAGATGGATGAAGCTGGATTTTAAGAATATATATATATATATATATATATATATATGTGTGTGTGTGTGTGTATTCCTACTATTTTTACTTTTTTTTTCTCTTGGAGGTGATATTATTAGAATAATAATTGTTAGTACATTGAGATTTTCCTTGGATCTTGCATAATTTGATTTGCAGGCTTAAAGTGGGAGACTTAAAGAGGATGAAGCAAGAAGTTATTTCCACCAACTAATCAATGCAGTTAATTACTGCCATAGTAGAGGGGTGTACCACAGAGATTTGAAGGTCTATCAATATCTACCACAATTCTCTCCTCTAATTTAATTAACAAATTCATAACTCATATAAGTGTGAGCAGGAATCAATTATTTTTCTTCTCGAGTGAGACTCATATTCAATACTCAATATATTTTGTAGCCAGAGAATGTTCTTTTGGACTCAAATGGTGTTCTGAAAATTACAGATTTTGGATTAAGTACCTACGCACGGAAGATAAGATATAAATATATATTTTTGCCTTGCCACATATTCAAGTACCTATGTGTATGTTTTGCATTTCTGGTTTGTCCATAAGAAATATATATATTTGCGTACTGGATAGCTTTATGCAGATTTTTTCTGGTTTGCACATACTTTTTTTCTGGTTTGCACATACTTTTTACTACCAAGTTGCTTCATCAATCACAGATCACTGGAACATGGGTGTCTTTGTTTAAGTCACACTCAACTCCCATAATCATGTATTGGATTAGTTAATTATGCTTTAAACACATAATTACAATATTTATTGTAAAGTGAACTTTGTAAGCGAAAGTAAAGTGAAAAGAGAGAATTACATAATAGACATTAGAAAAAGAGAGGTTTAAAGATTTCTATTGATAAACGTTGTCAGAATTATTATACGTATTCAAAGTTGGTATAGTGTCGGTGAGATATTGTCATTAGAACTTAGAATTGGTATAACTTTCTTAAAGTTCGCAACTTTTTATGCTTGATTAATTAGTGACAAATAGGATAAAACATAAGTACTTTTACTATTTATGGCTTAGATCTAACATCGAATGGTGTGGAAAAACTTTTAAATTTAAGAGGCTTTCATGTTCATTTTGATTTTGATTTTAAATCTAATTAATGTTTTTTAGTGATGATATATATAATAATAACGTAAAGAGAAATTGTATTTTTTTTATTTAATGTTTTATTTATAATTTTGAAACTTAGAATAAAATTTAGCTGATAACAAAAGAATGTATTTTAAGGAAATATGATTAAGTGTGTTAAATAGTCCTAATGCAAAAGCTAGGATTTCTCGTAACGAAATTCCATATTTACCTCTGAGTTCAATTTTTCTGTTCAGTTTTCAATTGTTTTGTTGAATTTGTGTGTTGTCTCTTTTAAAATATATTATTAGACACTTCATGTATTTGGACACGTATATTACTGATATACTTTCAGTGTTAATGAAGAATGTCAACTCCATTTACAATACTGCTTGCATCATTTCAGTATGAATTTTATGCTTAAGGTAATTCACTACTCAGTTTTTTTCTTTTGCAAATGATTTATGATATTGTAGTTGCTTTGAAATAGAGAACACTATTCGTTTTCTCAAAAAGAGCTGTCCAAAATTGTTATGAATCTGTGACCAGTGTCATTTCCCCTAGTTACTGTTGAGTCAATATAATGTTGACTTATTCTGACTATAGAAATTGCTGGTCCATATTCGTATCCTGGTAAAAAGTTTCTCAAATAAACCAAATTGTCCACTTTAGGCTTTTACATTACATCTAAACTTTGAAAAGAAAAAACGTAAATATAAAAAAAATTTAGAAAAGAAATTAACTTTTTACATTTATAGGAGAAGTCTCATTTTAACCTTTATAGGAGAGTCTTCCTTTAACCTTTATAGGGGAATCTTCTTTTTTCCCATGACATTTTAGATTAAAAAAAAAAACTCATGAAAAGTACTGTTATTCAACATTACAATCATGTGCTTTAGTTGCTAATAATTTGGTGTTGGATAGAAAGAATGGACCGTAACTGGATGTATAATATGCTTGATCCTTCAAGGAGACTTAAACAAAAGTTCATTGTTGGAGTGATAGAATTTGTATCCAAAGCAATGGATGAACCTAGCTTCATTTTAGATGGAGGGATAAGGTGTCTGTGTGTAAATTGTAAATGTCAGAAAATCCATAAAGCACCATATGTGAGGGCTCATTTGTTGCAAGTTGGATTTATGCCTAACTACAACATTTGGGTTAATCATGGAGAATAAGGATCAAATGTTCAAAGCTTAGGCCATGTATCTAGTAGTTACGAAAACATGAATCGTGAGGATCAATTTGCTTCAGTGATTGAAATGGTGTATGATGCTTGTATGCGTACATGTGATCCGGGAGCTTTTGATGGCAATGTGGAGAGTGACAATTTCTATGAAGAGTCCCCTAATGTTGAAACGCAAAGGTTTTATGACATGCTCAACAATGCAAATGAGCTCATTTATGAAGGAGCAACCGAGTCAAGATTATCAATAGCTATAAGGCTTCTAGCAGCCAGAACCAATTGGCATGTTACTAAAAAATGCTTAGATTATTTCATTCAAATGCTTATTGATGTCGTTCCCAAACATAATTGCATACCTAAGAACTATTTTGAAGCAAAAAAGATTGTGTCAAGTCTTGGGTTGAAAGCTGAAAAGATTGATTGTTGTGAAGATGGTTGCATGTTATATTACAAGGCTGATGACCAATTAGCAGAATGCAAGTTTTGTCATTGTTCTAGGTACTTACCTCATAAGGGTGGCACAGGAAGACACGAGAGTGTTCCAGTAAAAAGAATGTTTTATTGGTCACTAATCCCAAGATTACAACGACTATATGCATCAATGGAAACTGTTAAACAAATGAGATGGCATTTGAAAATAGAATATATGACGGTGTTTTGTGACATCCATCTGATGGAAAAGCATGGAAACACTTTGACAATGTATATCTAGATTTTGCTGCCGACCCACGACATATAAGACTCGGTTTATGTTATGATGGTTTCACTCCTTACGTTCAAGCTTATGCATCCCCTTAATCTTGTTGGCTTGTGTTTGTTACTCCTTATAATCTACCACCTGATTTGTGTATGACGAAACCATTCTTATTTCTAACATGTCTCATACCAGGTCCAACAAACCCAACCAAAAAATTTGATGTGTACTTGCAACCGCTTATTGATGACCTCAATAAATTGTGAAACTAAGGTGTCATGACATATGATATTTCCACAAAAGAAAACTTTGTCATGTGAGCTTCATTGATGTGGACAATAAATGATTTTCCTGCTTATGCCATGTTGTCTGGCTGGGGGAAAAAAAGGAAAATTAGCATGTCCTCATTGTATGGACAACACAAAAGCTTTCACATTAAAGCATAGGGGTAAAAGTAGGGGTGGGCAAAAAATTTAATTTTCTTGATCCAATCCACTTTTGCTCCAATCCACTCCATTTATAATCCATTTTATTAAAAATCTAATCCATTTAAAATCCATTTAATGGATATGGATTCCAAT
>Ga0214543_1009733_pt1 | contig 14727 bp, 10 predicted proteins | sample CNSS2metaG_FD_160094 | JGI IMG/M metagenome (GOLD analysis project Ga0214543, IMG submission 160094) | Root nodule microbial communities from cowpea collected in UCLA plant growth center, Los Angeles, California, USA - CNSS2 | ecosystem: Host-associated > Plants > Roots > Nodule | place: USA...
TACACATATATATATATATATACATATATATATATATATATATATATATATATATATATATATATATATACACACACACAATATTATATGCATCTTATATCTACACCGTTTAGTACATCTTATATTTCCTACACTAGAAGAGAAAGAAGTGTTATTTATTTAGAGTTTCTCCCTCATATACTGGTTTTCAAACAGGTGGAGGGAAAAGGGTATTGATAGGGTTCACTTAGACTGTTGAGGGTAAATAGAAGGTAACTCTGATTTGTCCTTCGATGATAATCGGCACGTTAGGAGCAGAGAGAAAAGTAATAGTAGAGTTTCCCGTTTCCTGAAATGTTACATAATTATTCACTGCATTGATTTGCCATACATTCCCCGGAAAAACAACCATAATGTCGGCGAAGAAGGGATCAGGCATGTTGGGAGCAACCATCTATGATAATGTTATAAAATTTTGTTTTTCACACATAATCATAAAATAGGGAAGTGAGACAAATATCACATAAAAATATACAACATATCATAATAAGATAAAATGAAATGAAAATTCTCCCTAAATCCATAAAACTGGATTTTATTATACTTTATAAAGACATTGATTAATTTTGTAGTGACTAGTCAGGATAAATGAGCTCATGGCCAACAAAGTAACTCAAGAACATCTCATCTTGAGTAATACTAACTCCTTTAAATCCCCAAGGTCATACCTCCAACTATAATAATCAAATCTTTATTTATCATAAATTTCATTTCAATATTAAACCAAATAATTATATAAATAAATAAACAAATAGGATCAATGAATAATAAATATAAATAAATAAAAAGGACCAGTACTGGAGATAAATATAAATAAGTAAATGAGAGTAAATATAAATTGAATAAATAGGACCAGTGCACAACTGGAGATGAATATAAATAAATAAACAAATAGGAACGAGAACTAAATATAAATTAGAATGAGGTTAGGGACACCTCACTTAAGATAAATATAAAGATAAAAATAATTATAAACAAATAAAAAAAATTAATTAAAGTAAAAAGGTAAAATGATAGATGTCTCATCCTCTTACCTTAGTTATTGTGGAAGTTATACCAAGGTTGTACTGAGAATTTGACGATATTTTTTTTTTCTTTATTGCAGTTACACCACCTATTTCTGAATGAACTTGATTTACCTCACCAAACTCTCTCTGTCTATTTTTTTTTTTCTTCCTTTGTCACGTTATACCAATTTCACAATTTCACTCATTCACCTCCCACCCCTATTTGTATGTATTAATGTAATCATTACATGTAGTTTAATTTTAAGTATATTTTGTAAACACTATTCACTTTGGTTGGCTTTTACCATTTGCTTACTGATATTTTTTTCTTTTACATTAATGCTCATCAGAATAGATAAGAATTGCACTTACCATCTGCAACCTTATCATTCTTTTTTTTTTTTATAAACTAATAATTATGTTAAAAATAAATTTATAGTATATATATAATGTTATAGTTTACGCTACTGAATTCTTTTATAAGAGTGAAAACTTTGAATATGTTAGCTTTAAAGTACTTTTATAATTAAAACAATGCCTATTATAACCAAACGTGTAATATATATATATATTAACATTCTAAAATATTTAATATATTTCTTATAAAATCATCAATTATTTGAATATTTTGAATATTTATAATCTTTACATTCATATTCATAATTTATTATAATAATATATATATATATATATATATATATATATATATATTATATATATATAGATATATTAATCATAGATACATACTAAAATAAATTCATACATTATTTATTGATATATAGATGTTCCATAAACAAGTAGTGAAAGATAAACAAATTTAGCATTTACAAACATAATTTTTTTAAGTTTAAAGACTAGTGTCTTACTAAGCCAACAGATTGCTTGTCTAGCGAATTAAATACACGTAGCAACTAAATCACTAGGAATTTTCGGAAAAACATTTCACTAAATGAGATTTTACTCACTCATTTGGGTGATGAATAACGATGAATAATCGTGTTCATTTGGATGTGAGAGGAGTTTGAGAGTGATGAATTGCAGAATTTTTTCGAAATCTCATCCCATTATATGTGGGGTGATTTGCGGGTAACCGGCGAGCATTTACCAAATTACCCTCTTATGATTTATGTTTCATGAACGTGCGACCACAGTTAAAGTAACATATGTTTGCTTTTGGAGGAGTTCATAGGGAGTGAAATGATTATAGAGAGAGATGGAACTGGTTCCATATTCGATTTGCTCATGGTGGAAACGATTCCCTCCACCATGGATCCGGTTCCACCACACTTTGGAGTGATGCTTTTGGTTTAGATCTAATTATACTATGACTATAATAAAAAATTATTATTTCTAAAATTATTATTAGAAAGAAAATTAAATATAATGTAAATATATTATTTTCCACCCCTAAACATTAAATATGTAAATATTTATTTTATTTTCATACCAAATATGTTCTTTAATTTTTCTAAATTTCATTCACTTAGTAAAACTAATTCTAACTCATCTAAATATCATTTTGTATACTAATTCTAACTCATCTAAATATTATTTTGTATTATTTTTAAAATCAAAGAAACTTGATAATCTTACTTTTATATCTATTAAAAAAATTAATGTATGTTATTAGTTAATTTACTTCCAAAATCACAATATCTTTAAATTCTTTAAAAAATTCCTTAAAAGAAACAACATTGATTTCATCCTCAAATTCATCATATCAATTTATCTCCCCAAAATCAATCCTTAAAAAAGAAGGAATCCTAAGTGTAGAAATTGATATTGTTAGAGGATTCAAACAATCTTAAGTTTTAAAGAAAATACCTCAACAAAATACATTTGTACGATTTCCTAACCTTGTTTCGTATTAAATTAAATGGTCGCATCTCATGATATCGAGAAAAATGAAGCAAAGAAGAGACCAACGATATATGAATTAGTTATTACATGTGAATTGCCACACATGGAGCATGATATTCAAAAGTAATCACTCCTAACTACAATTATTAAAGAAAAGATGAATCACTGATAACGTGATAGATGTTTCTATCGCTAAAAAAGATGACATCATCTACTTCACCTGACATCATCTCAGGTGTTGGTCACAAGAAACCTTAATTAAGGTGCACCCGTGTTTCATTAAAGAATCTAATTTTGGATAATTCCATTTATTTTTTCACACATACATCATACATCGTATTAATGTTTTGATATATCTCTTATCAGTTTTCTAAGTTGAGGATATAAGCCTTGTGGAATATTAAAATCTGTGGAGATCTAAAATCTATTAGTAGTACAAGGTTGCAAACGTATCTAGCACTAGCAAACAAGATCCTGCGCTGCTACTCCTTAAATATTAAGCATTTAGTTACAAGACCCACAGGTCAGAAACGCAAACATTTGTAATTCTATAACGGTTCATAGCTGATAACTCAAACGCAGAAAACGCAAAGATTTCCAGAAAGATCAAAATCAAACCCCACACGATCTGAGACTCTTTAATACCATGCATTTACTCTCACCATAAACACGTCAGACATGGCAAACACTTCCAAGAACAAAAATCCAAAAGTGGACCATACCACATAAAAACCAAACTACCGTTACATCAACTAGCCCTAGTTAACACACAAAAACAAAAACAAAAACATACAATGTGATAATCGTAGTTCAAGCCATACAAGGCCATTATGGAACATAACTGAAATGCTTAAGAAACATAACATGACATGACGTGATTTCGATGTCAACGGTCGTCAAAAGATGAACTAACTAGTATCCCCACATACAATCAAGCTCCGACACACCCAGTGGAACGTTGTGGGCCGCATCAACCAGCCTTTGCTCCTCCGGCATCGGCCAGAGGAGATCACCGGAGGTACCGCCGGAGAAGGGCTGTGCTGCCGGAGGAAAAAAGAACGGTAACTGGAGGTTGTCTTGCAGTGACCTCAAACTTGGGAAGGCGGAGACACCGACGTTTCTCTGAAACCTAGCGAAGGGATCCGCTCCCAGAGGCTGAGATGGTGGAAGGTCGAAGCTTGCATTGGTGAAGTTGTTGGGGGAGACAACAGCAGCGGTGGCTGCAGCAATTGTGGAGAAACAGGACACGTGCTCCTTTTTGGTGGTGCTGTCGTAGGAACAGTTGTTACGGTCGGCGAAGCTTACTGGGGTTGTCGTGGTGTAGGGAGAAGAGTCCAGAAGAGGCGGAAGGTAAACCGAAGAGGTTGAACTTGGTTCTGGGCAGAGAGTGGTGTTGGTGGTGTTCATTCTCGTTTTCTTGGAGCCACTTGAAGCAGACATAGCTGAGCCTCCGTTGGTTGTGTTGCTTTTTTGGAACACGCGAGATATGACCCACTCGTCCTTCATTAAATCACAAGGGTTCGTGTTAGTGCAACACCAACAATATTCATTAATGCATGTGACATAACACCAAATAAATCATAACTCTTCTTAAATTGATGTTAGGAACATAGCCGAGTGTTAAAAGCTGTTGCTGTGCAAATCTGTTATACTATTCTGCAAAAATGGAATACGAATCACGGGAAAAAACCACGTTTTAAATTATTTGGCTGGGATTGTGGTGCTCATGCAACCATGTGTTGACAGAAGGAAAATAGACAAACATTTTGATGAACCTTAGGGTAATAACTCTAGGTCAAAAGGGAGAAGCAACATTTGTTGAGAGGAGATTGAGCGAGAAGAGGGAAGGTAAGAGAAACAAAATCTTAATCGAGAACCAAAACATGGAAAGAATTGAAAGGGAAAACTCATTACAACATTGGTAAATGGAACCTACTTATGGAAGGCTAAAGGAAACCCAGATTCCACCTAACTAAAGTTACTTCACTGCAAATTTTGGATGGTTAAAATGCGGCTCATCATAGGTTAAAAGGTACACATTCTTCAATGCTTTGAGAGTAATGACACAAAAATAGGAGCTTTTAGAGAGATAAATCATTTAAATAAAACTATACTGACCTTGGAGTTGCGAGAAAGGTAGTGGTAAGCAAATTTGCCTTCAAGACGATACTCATGCATGACCCAGTTGCTTTTCTCTCCCTTGGGTGCTCTACCACGGTAGAAAACCAAGGTTTTCTTCATCCCCACCAAAGAACAAGTCTTGGAGCTGTAAATCTCTCTATCTTTCCCGGTGGCTTTCCAGTAACCAGCTTCAGTAGCCCTATTAGTTCGTAAACCAGTAGGGTACTTCCTGTCACGTAAGCTGAAGAAGTACCACTCTTTCTCACCCATTTTAGCTTTCTCTGCCAGCAACAAACAACAACAAAGTTAGAAGGAAAAAAAAAACTCTTTGTGGTACCACTATGGAAAGTACCAAGTAAGTAACAAGTAACAACTGAAAACCAAAGAGAAAGAAAAAGAAGACGGTGTTGTTGGGTGTCTACCTGGGAGCTCCCATGGTTCACTTTTGTTAAGGTCTACTTCAGCGATGGCTCTACCAGTGAAGTTGCTGTCTAGAACCTTTTTGAGAAGGTAGTACGTTATGAGCTCCTCGTCAGTGGGGTGGAACCTGAAGCCTGGTGGCAGATGAGCCTCAGTGTGGTCCAAATGGTGGTAGGAGGAGTCCATCAGAGAGAAGAGGAAGAAGGAGGGAACTTGCAAAAGAGAGGTGAAAAGTGTGAGAGAAATTAATGAAACCAGAAGAAGAGAATCTTGGATGCTAACACTTTATGGCTTTGATTATATATAGGAGAAGAGAGTGATGGCATGGGGAAGGGGAACAACAGAAGCAAAATAGTGAAAGAGGGATTTATAACTTTTTATTTTTTTTTTTCACTTTTGGGTTTTTGGTTTGGGATTGGAGATGAGAGAGTGGATTATAAGGGGTGGTCTCATGGGGATTTGATGAATCGGGTGGCAGAGAGAAAAAGGTGAAATAATAAGGTATGATATGGCTGGAAAAATCTGTGTTTTCTCTGCACTATCCTCTTCTGATAGCTCTCTCTACTCTCTGACAGGGTTCTCATCATGATCCACATAGCTAGAGAGAGAAAGAGAAAGAGGAAGGGAGAGAGAGAAAGAGAGGGTGATGTACGAGGGAGTGGTGGCGATTGAGTATGCGTGCGTGCGTGAGGAAATGTGCAGGTATTCCTTTGTCAGTGAAGAAATTGTAAGAAAGGGAACAGAAAGTGGTTTCATGAGAGATATTGCAACTAGCAAGGGAAAAAAAAAAGAAAAAGGAAAAAAGGGAAAACATTGAAACAGAAAAAAGAATAGAGATAGTGTGATAAGGGAAAGAAGAAAAAAGAAAAAGGAAAAAAAGGTTTTTAAACAGAAAAAAGAATAGGAAAATAGAATGCGAGATTTTTCACCATGTATATGTATCGATAAAGCTGTTTCATATCTTGTCTGTCAGCGCAGGACAAAAATTGTATAATCAGAAACACCAACCATGTTTATTACACGCCAACTTCCCCACTTTTTATTTATGTATTACTTGGTACTCTTTTGCTTCACCACTCTCATTCTCAACAACTCTATTAAAATTTATTCTGCCTTCTATGGTTGTTATGACAGATTATTATTTTTGTTCAAGCCTAATTTACTGTGTTCTCCTTCTCGCCCTTTAAACAAGACACGGCTAAAACACAAGAATACAACAAAATCTCCAAGGTGCAGACGGCGTTATTGCATTTGGTTTCTAACAACTCACAGGAGAATTCCTTTATTTTAGTTATGCTTTCACGAAATCCTCTCTCTGATAATAAACATTGCAATGTACTACTTCTGGTCCCAAGATATTATTTATTTTTCATGTCATAAATATAACATAAATTAATTACGCCTAACAAAAACGGTTTATGTGGAAAGTAACACTTGCTGATGATGACATACAATACAACACAACCAGTGACATACAAGACAAATACATAAATCTGCTCTCTTTTCCTTCTAGCCGTAGGGGTGTCATGGGATTTTCCTACCTCCTTTTCCCATCATATTATATATAACCTTTATTGGTATTTGTTAAAATCATTTTTAGTTATTTTCTTTGTTATCAGCTTTTTCTGATTAAACTTTTTTTTTTTTCAAATTCAAAAATCTCACTGTAAAAATCTAGAAGCATGTGGGTTGGAGATTCATATTCGAAAAGAGAAAGGCTCAGTAACTCTGAATTACCATGATAGTTAGCAGGATATTTGCATGACATATCAATGGCTGATTGATACATTTAACTGTTGTATCATAATCATAGCTGGTAGCGGTGGTGGGAGAGAAAATGGAAACGAAAATGCAATTTTGAAGAAGCATCAATTTTACATGACATATCAAAAATAGAAAAGAGAAAAAGAAAGAAAATGGTGGTGGTGAGAGCAGAGAGAAAGTGTGGTTGTACAAGTGTGAATACAACCAAAACTAGAGAATTATTACTGTTATATATACAATCTAATCACAAGAGGGTATCAATATCATGACATGTCAAAGGCAACAGCTTTTAATACCATAAAATAACACATTTGGTGAACAGATGACCATTCACAGAACAAAACAAATGTTACTGAAAGTGAGTATTGTGCAACTGAGAGAGGAAAAAGTGAAGAAGCAGAAAGCAAGGGCATAAACAACAGGTGAAGATTGATTCATTGATTTTACACCCACACACACAGGGCCCTATCACCCAAGACATTGGATATAATGTCTCACTTTTTGAGACGCCTTTTTTCCTTCCTCAACAAACATTAGCCCAGGAAACAAAACAAAAATACGACAGACATGCTTCTTTCTTATGTTATTATCGTGTTCCATGTTTCCACATTTTCTAACCTCTTCTTCTGCTAATGCTAATATGCTAATCATAACCATGGGGTTAATTAATTAATTAGTAGATTTTGAAGTGAGTTATTGAAAACATGAGAATGACCCCACCCAGCCATCAAATCCATCCATCCATCACTATCAAGCAAGAAGGGGAAGGTGTGTGTGAGAGATTGATGCCATGGGAGTTTGACACATCATGCTCGGATTTTGAGAGCACAGCCCCAACCTCACAGGCTTTACATCAAATCAAATCATCTCTTCAATCTGCATGCTGAGGTCTTTCTCTCTTTCTCTCTCTTTTTTTTCATTTCCATCATTGGCCCATTTCTGCACTACCCAATTTCCCAATGTTACAACCAAACCATTATTAAAAAAACAAACAAACCACCATTACAAAATCAAAAAACCACCTTATCTTCTTTTCTTCTAAAAATCAAACAACTTTCTAATAGTAGTTCCCGAAAAGGCATGAAATTCCCCCACAATTTACTCTCACCACTCACCTACCTCCCGAGATGCAACCTTTATGGCTTGCAACATACGGTTCCTCATGTTAAGTCCCTCTCTGTTACCTTCGAAATCAGAACCGGATCCGGGTCCACACCACCCATCCCACAAACCCAAAAACTATTTTTTTACATATGCCTCTGTTTATTTAAAGCTCTAAACTTTCCAACAAGTTAACGAACATGGGTGGTGGAAAAATATAAACTTTCCAGATAAAAAATAAAAATTGACAGTGAAAGGTGGCAAGACAACACAGAAATCCATTGCAGATGGAGACACACTCCTCGTTTGTGATTGATATTGATTTTGATGGACACGGACATGGACTGAACCGGCCGGTCCAAGTCCAACGCAGTGAAACCGGGTTGTGTCTGCTTCAGATATAGACAAACGGTGGCGGTTGACTTTTTTGAGGTTAAAATGTAAAAGTTGAGGTGAAAAAGGGTGTCTCGTAATTTTCCCTCAAGTGCTACTGTTCATGTTGCTGTATTCTTCTTATTTTATTTCTCAAAAAGAAAGGAACACAAAAACAAAAAGATAAAAAGGGTGAAAAAAGACAACACGGCGCGTGAACCGAGAGAGATCGCAGATCGCGCGTGACGACAAAGCTTAGGTCATCCCCGCCGCCCTCCGGCTATGGCGTCAGAAGGGTGCGTGGGGTCATAATTTATTTTATTTCTTTCTTTCTTAACAGATTTTATTTATTTAGTTTTTTTAGTTAATCGAATTCATTGATGCTAAAGTTTCTAGAAAAAGGAAGCCCGGGAGAATTAGAGATCTAGCTTTTAGTAGAAAAAGAATACACATTAGAACTGATTTATCTCAAAATATTTTCAATCATAACTTTTTACTTCACTACCAATCTCACATGTTGTTATAAATTATTATATATATAAAGAAAAATCAAATTTACACATTCTAGACCGTCATGATAGTTTTTTATATTATTAATCAACTCAAGCTTTTCTTCTTCTTCTTTTTTTGTTTTTTAATATAGATATTATAGAAATCATTCCGTAATGAATTTAGTAGTTGTTGGAATTGTTAGATTGATAATGGTTTGGGGTCATTTTGCGCCGTTTGATTAATTGATTGGGTGGCTGCAACTTAGCTACCGTGTACGGCGTAGCAGTACCAACTTGTCGTTTGTTGGTTCTTCACCACTCACTCTCTTTCTACAACAAACACAACACTGTTTCAAGGTCCAAATTTGAGGGTGTTTCGAACAAAAATAGATTATCTTTTTCTCTCAAATCAAAAAAAATAAAATATTATATTATATTATATTTGAAAGATAAGAAAAAATATTTGAAAAGGTTATTTAAAGGCTTAGAACCTAAAACACCGCAAGTATTAATTATTTGAAAAAGTACTGTCCCTTCCCAACATGCACTGTGCAAAATGAAACTGTACTTTACAAAAATACAAATCTAAAACATATAAAGTAATAAAGTATGTATCTATATTATGTTTTAATTAATAACATATGTATATAAAGTATTATACAATGACTCCTTCTACAAGTACTGTACAAAGTAAATTGTACTTTAAATATGAAGTTTCAGCGTAATACATAATGCGAGACATGAAAAGGTTAACTGATGACAAAAAAGTTTCAACATAATACTTACAAAGTTTGATGACGTTTTTGTCCTTGTATCTTTCTGTTTTCTTTTTCTTCACTTTAATACCTCACTTTTCATTTAACTATTTTTTAAATATGCAGAGTTTCATCACTTACTTTGTGTTAGGTACACGGTGAAATAATTAGGTGAAACATAGATTAAAATATTAATCTTTTAACTTTAAAAAATAAGGTGAAAACAAAAATCAAGTTCATGGTTCGGTTGCTGTAAAAGAATGTCATTTTATCATCCACACTTGTAATCGGTTATAATTTATTATTTGACTTGTATTTAATTCTGTAGTTGTTTCCACATTATGAAGAACATAAATAGTCTTATCATGTCTCAACCAATTTTGACTCTATTTATTGAACTCACAATGTGTCAAGATAATTAATTATGAACACAAATCTACCAAAACCAAGTGTTGTCATGCAATCATCAAAGTCAATATCAAATCCATCGTAGGTGTGCAACTCAATTTCAAATAAGTTTAGTAAATAAAAAAGTCCACTATATCAAAAAATAAAATAAGATATAGTTGTAATAGATAATAGGATAAAATGACAAAGTACCATGATCAAATCAATAAAAATAATAAACAATAACATAACGTATAAATATTTCATTATTTAAGTTAAAAAACTTTATACATAGAAAAAATTAACTATTCAATTTTCATCTCATAAAAATCATTACATTTGTAAAACATTTTTATCTTGTCTTCTCAACAAAATTTGGAAAGATCTATTCATCTTTTCTCATATCAAAATCGATCCTAGATATCATAGTGAAGAATACAACATTTTTGACAAAGTTTGCAAGTCTAAGGTTTTGTGTGTTTCATCAATTTAAATTGTTTATTAGAGTTTTTTACATATAAATTTAATTTTGTGAGAATAAAAAGTTGAGAGCTTAATATTGAGTGAATATATCTTAATAGATAAGGAAAACAAGTTATGATTTTATAATACCTTAGATTAGATGATTTGGATTTGAATGTGAAAATGTCACAAATATTCTATTTTTTATACAGAATTTGTGTTTCTTTGCTTATATTTTAATTGTTTGAATTTATACATAAATGTTGTATGAAATGATGAATGTTTAGAGATATGGTGAAAATATTTATGTTGTAAGATGATTAAATGGTTTTTGTAAAAAACTTTTCTTAGCTACGTATGGTATACTTGAGATATAAAAAGGTTGAAAGTAACTAAGATAAACTCTGAATAGTTTGAGTTGATAGATTTTCATGAGATATGTTGTGTGTACACATATATGTATACACATATACATATAACTTAGAATATAATCAAATTGGTTCAAGTTATTATTTAAAAAAAAACATGATTATGTTAGGCATGATAAAGGAAGAAAGATTTGAATTTGAACCAATTACATTACTTGTTATATTTTTTAAAATATTTAAATCACGTAGATTCATTAAGAAAATTTCATGCAATTGAATCGAGAAGTTTTAGCTGCTTAAAGAATCAAATTCGTTCGGTGAGTTGTTTCATTAAAACTCACAATGTTTTTATCACTAGAGGAAATTTAATTAATTGAAAATCTGAGAAGAAAATCTGAGAATTTTGGTCACTAACTGAATTACTTATCATTAAACAATGTCTTTTTTTATAAAAACTCTTACTAATGTAGTCTTTAAACGAATACTTTAGTTGTCGGATGAGAATATGTTTTCCTAGGTAGTTAAAATTCGATGGGCAAGTTGACATCTTTGGTTGAGCAAGTACAATGGTGGATGAGTGAATTGCAACATGTACTTAATTCGTCGGATGAGCAAAGTGTTTTTGACGTTTTTTATGAAACATGTTTTAAATTTTTTGTAAATGATAAATTATTTTCCCTTTAGTTTATTGTCATAACATATTTGTACATTAGTATATGTGATAAATGACGAATTTATAAATCTATTAGTATTTGAATTGATTTGAAACGTATACGAAGAATCTATGATGTTATGGTTATGATATGACATGTAGTCTCTTGTGAAAAATATTATTTTTAGGAAGAAAATACTATGTTAAGATGATCTAGGTTATGTAATTATGCATAAGATATTCTAAATCTATTAATATTGGACTCACATAGAGAAACATATCAAACGGTGAAAATTGATGGATGTTCTTACAACTTAGTCTGTTTGTGAAAAAGAATTGTATCTGGTAGGTCATACAGATTTGTATTTTCCTAATCGTTCACGTTCCAACCTGAATCTGAAGATGGATAAATTGCTCATGGACCAACCCAAATACATGTGATACTTATTTTGGACTTATATGAGAGTTTTTGAAGTTACAACAAAATTATTAAGCCTCGAGGCTCTTAAGAGGTTTTTATTCTATTAACATATTCTTATGATTTAACATATATTGTATCTTATAATTTTTATATTTTGTTATAGTTATTATATTTTTTAGCATAGCGATATATGATATAAAACCTTGGAAGGTATAAATAAGAAGTCAAGTCCAAGGTTTAAGGACAAGGATTTTCTCACTTAACGTATCGTTCACTTTGAATCAGATTATTCATTTTTTTTATTCTTCAGTTTAGAGCTCCAAACTCTAGGCCAGAATAATTGTCGTACATCATGGGGCAGGTAAAATTTTATCATGCCTCCACAATAGTCACAAGAAACCTCTGACATGTGTAAAAGTCATGAGAAGATTGTGGGTTTCTCCTCGATCTCCCATTACAACTCGACATATAATCATCATGATCGAACCTTGGCTTGTTTGGTGCCACCACTCAATTTCATTCGGCTTAATAAAAAACTTTTTTAGAAAAAAATAATGAAAAAATAGAAAAAATAAAATAAATAAAATAAATATTTTTTCTTTGATTAGGTTCAATCTTTTTTCGACATTTTTTATCTTTCATTTATGTTTTTCTTTCACCTTGATTTTATTTTATTTTTCAGCCCAATATATTTTATTCACCCACACCACCCTTTCCTACAACTAACAATCCAATGTTTTATATTCTCACTCCCACTCTTTGCTTTCCTACCACCTATGTTGCTCATCATGTATAAATTTTTTTAACCGCATCAGAGTTGACTGGCAATGGTAACTCCTCCCCATCCATCCTTATGAGAATTAGTGCCCCACCAGAGAATGCTTTCTTCACCACATACAGGCCTTCAAAATTTGGAGTCCATTTGCCTCTATGGTCCCTTTGTATAGGTAAGATTTTTTCAAAACCAGATCGCCTTCATGGAACTCTCTGAGATGCATCTTTTTGCCAAACGTTTTTTCATTCTTCTTTGGTATAATTGTCTGTGACACACCGTAGTTAACCTTATTTCCACAATGAGGTTAAGTTGGTCAAGTCTAGCTTGAACCCATTCTGCTTCTTCTAATTGAGTTTCCATTAATACTCGCAAGGATGAGATTTCCACCTCAAAGAGGAGTACTACTTGCTTCCATTCCATATACTAGATAGAAAGGTGTTGCCCCAGTTGAAGTACATATTGACGTATGATATCCATGCAATGCAACAGGAAGCATCTCATGTCAATCCTTGTACATGACCACCATCTTTTGTATAATCTTCTTTATATTTTTATTAGCAACACCAACTGCCCCATTCATCTTCTGACAAAACGGAGAAGGTTCTCAGTCATCCTCATTATCATCTTCCATATTATCAATAGAGTGCTCAAAATCAGGAATATCGACATTAAAATATTCATCATCATATTTGCATTATTTGAGTTTATAAAACGAATAAATAAAACGAAAACGATCGAAAATGCAAATTATAAATGTTTTGTATTGTCACACTAAGCATAAAAGAAAAAAAAACATCACGTAAACTCCCTTCGGGTAAAGCAATAGGATAAACTAAAAAAACATTTTCTCCAAATTAAACATCACGGGTAATTCATTATCTCTCAATTATTCAACTATATGTCTGGAGGACAGGACCGCGCAAAGTCTAAGGTTTCCAATCCATTTCCATCCTCGATGGTGATATCTGACAAGCGTTAATCCATCTAACACTGCGGAAGCTCTCTTTGATGTCACTGATGCAAATCTTCCCTTTCTTTCGTTCTCGTCCTTCTATGCGAGCTAGGCCTAGCTCATTCTTTTCTTCTACCAGCCTCCTCTTGTCCTCTTTGTCCCCACAACATACTTGCACGAAGTTCTTGTCGATCAAATTCTGTAGAAAATTTTCGAACTTTTTGCACGCCTCGATGGAATGTTCAGCACCTGGATGGAACCCGCATGCATCCCTTAAGTTATATTCACCTCCCAATAATCCTACTGTTAGTAGTGCCTCAAAAATAAACTTTCGCGAACTCTTAATTTCGCTCACATTCTTCACCAACTTATGTCCCTCGAGATCAATAGCATTTATTGAGGCATTATCATGCCCAGAGAGGGGATTGACCTTAATGTTGGGTTTATTCTCTTGAAATTTTAACCACCCTAAGTCGATTAAAGCTTGCACTTTGTGTTTGTAAGACAAACATTTCTCAGTAGAGTGACCAATGGCTCCCCCGTGATAATCACATGTGGCATTTGCATCAAAATACTTAGGGTATAGTGGCTCCAAAGGCTTCATTGGGCAGATAGCTACCAAAGCATTACGGAGTAGATCCGGCAATAACTCTGTGTAAGTCACAGGAATAGGAGTGAAATGAATATAATTCTTTTCTTGATTCCTTCTAGGACTAGTGATTTGCCCCAAAGACTGGTTGGGATTTGTGTTAGCCTCAGTTTTCCAAGTGTTATTGTGTT
>Ga0214543_1009735_pt1 | contig 14723 bp, 11 predicted proteins | sample CNSS2metaG_FD_160094 | JGI IMG/M metagenome (GOLD analysis project Ga0214543, IMG submission 160094) | Root nodule microbial communities from cowpea collected in UCLA plant growth center, Los Angeles, California, USA - CNSS2 | ecosystem: Host-associated > Plants > Roots > Nodule | place: USA...
CTTAATTAATCAAAGTAAAGTCTCAATTAGTTGTAGTTAGAGTAAATACCTTTAACCAAAGTAAAGTCTCAATTATTGGTAAAAACTCATTTAATCATATGAAAGTTTCTAAATAAAATCAAAGTAAAGTCTTAATTAAATTTAAAAACCCTTCACTCATATGATCAACATGCATATAAATTTAAAATCATTACTTTTTATGTGATTCAAAGATAAAAGACATAAATGAAATAAAATACCTCAGAACAAGTTTTGAAATTGCTCAATTTTGCCCAGAAGTGAAAAAGGATAAGTCTGTGGTTATGATGAGTGCGTATTTTTGCCCTCATTCAGTGTTTAATTCTGGGTATTTAATAGAATTTGTGTGCTTAAAGAGTGATTTAATTGATAATTCTAATAATTAGGTTGTTTGAGTTTGTGTGATAAAAATGTCTTAAAAAGTGATTTTTAGTTGCATAAATTATTTCTTGGATATTTTAATGTTTGTTGATGCAGCTGAAATTAAGATTAACCTCATTCAAAGTGGGAATATAAATTGATTGTAGTTACAAACCACCTTTAAATAAGGTGAAATTAACAAGTTGTAGAAAAATCACTTATGCACCCACAGTTTTTGCTTATACACTCCCCTCTTTCTAAATGGGTCTCACTAAAAACCTATTTTGCACCCCCTAATATGTCTATTTACACCTCCTCCTACCACTTAAACCCAACTCACTTAGATCATGCCATGTGACAATCCCCACCTTTCAAATCAGGCCAACCATATGCTGACACGTGTCATTATCCTTACAAACACATCTACACCAATTAGAGAGTGACACCTCATCATCTCCTTCCCATCTCACAAACTTGAAACCCTAACCCAAATCTGCCACCCACGATTGCCGCCACCGCGAGTTCCTCCGACCACCGCGAACCAGAAAATGGAAGCAACACTTTCCATCCTTCTCGCCTGCAGTAGAGGAGAAGCCGTCATTGCACCTGCGACAACAACCAGATGGTGGCAGAAACCCTAATTCTAATATGAGAGAAGGAGAAGGCTGCCACGTGTCATCCTGTCAATGGACAGTCAAATAGTCAACTAGTCAAAAGTTGGTCAAATCTGGTCAAAAAGTGAAAGACTGGTCAAAGGAGAGGGGTTTATTTGCAAATATTGATATTTTTGGATGTCTTTGCAAAATTGAACTACAGGATTGAAAATGGGTTATTTAGAAAATTAATACAAATATTATTTGGTAATAATTTATCAGATATCTTTAAATAACTAATTTATTTAATTATATCATAAATTATTAACCAACTATATTTGTCAAATAGTTTATATCTCTCCAAATATCTTTGAATATTTATCTTTATCTTTATTTTAAAAGATATTTGAGAGGTTTTAGCAACAAAAAAGCCTAGTCCAATTCCTATATAAAGAACTAAGGGAGAAGCAAAAAGAAAAAGTTCGAGACTTCGGAGTTTTGGAACCCTTAGGGGGGCCTAATTTTGTTTCCTTTCTCTCTCTACATTCTTCTATCTTTATTTTATTTTGTGTTTCATTATGGATTTTAAGGTTAGAATGAAATAATTTCTTTGTTCTTTTTATTATTGTTGAGGTTTTCATTCATCTATGTCTTTTATCTTTGAATCACATAAAAAGTAATGATTTTAAATCTATATGCAGGTTGATCATATGAGTACAAGGGTTTTTAAATCTAATTGAAACTTTACTTTGATTTTATTTAGAAACTTTCATGTGATTAAATGAGTTTTTACCAATAATGGAGACTTTACTTTGATGAAAGGTATTTACTCTAACGAAAATTAATTGAGACTTTACTTTGATTAACTAAGCTTTTTATTTGGTGAGGAGATAAAAGAATAGACATGATTATCCATAGTCAAATTTGATTGAGACTATACTTTGGTTGAATTTACTGTGGATAATCTAAAAGTTCTCACTTTTAATTGAGACTGTACTTTGGTTAAAAGTGAGAACGCCAACAAATTAATTGAGACTTTACATTGATTAATTTGCAAATCTACAACAATAATTAATTGAGCAATAATCTTTAGATAACCGATGATGAATCTATTTTGAAAAAGCAATGGAATCAATCTATTTTCTTTACTTTTGATTTTATTTCTTTTTATCTTTTCTATTTTTTTCTTTGTTTATCTTAATCCTTTCATATAGATTTTATAAGAACTAACTTGTTAAAAATCAATTCTGTGTTCGTTGGGAGACGACTTTGGGTTACTTTACCCTTTCTATTTTGTTGACTACTATCTTAGCAATACTAATGTTGCTATAGTTGCATCATACCTTTCATAGTGACATTCCACTCTCTAGGGAAGATATATGACCAATATCCTTTAGAGATTGGATGTGGGATACAGAGAAATTGGTGCAACCATTGTTTCGTAAATATAGTCAATTAGCCATTCTTAGGCATGTTACTTCTAGGTTCATAGGGCGTGCATCTGAGTGGTGGCAAACTAGACATCTAGAGTGCAAAAGGGGAGAGAAACATGCATTAATACATTTTATGAATTGAAAACATGCATGTGGAAACATTTCATTCCCACTTCATTTCGGATAACAAGAGAGCAACAAGCTAGGATAGAACACTTCATTGACATAGGTGATGCATTCATCCAAAATCTTGCTAAGTTTTCTAGACTAGAAAAAAGATTTTAAGCACAATTTGGACTTTCTCTTAAGTGAACAAAGAAATGGAAAAAAACATAAGAGAGAGCAAGCAAAACTTAAAAAGCTTCGAGAGTGTGAAAAGAAGAGAGAAAAAGAAGAGCTTGAGAAGCTTTATGCTAAAAGAGAACAAGAAGAATATGAGCAAAATGAAAAGAATAAACGAGATGAGGAAGAAAAGGCAAAAGAGGAGAGTCTTAGAAAAGTCAAAGAAGAGAATGAGAGAAAATAATTTGAAGCAAGAGAGAAAATAAAACAAGAGAATGCGCTTGCAATCCAATCACAAGTGGTAGGGTTAGAGAGCATTTCAAAAGAGAAAAAGGAACTCAATGTTAGGAATTTGGGGATCAATTCTTCACCAATTCCTTACATGAAGATCCAATTTCTAAAGGGAGTTCTCCCATCTTTACACTCTTCTCACTTTTTCATTAAATCTTTTGTTTTGTTTCCTTCTCAAACATTTTGTTCTCCATCTTGCGGAAAAACACACTTTAACTCTAAAATTCTTTTTAAAAATCATCTTAGTCAAAGTGTAATACACTGTTTTCGTGAAGTGGGCTGGATATCACCTTTTTCAATCTTTAAAAGCCCATTTTCACACATTTCTCAAGCAATTATACTACATGGTCATTATAATTTTAATGCCATTTTGTTTGATGACATGTAGTTTGATCCAGGTTGAACCTTCCACATTGGTTTTTGTGAGCCTTTCCACAACCCTCTTGATCTGAGGACAGATCCTCTTCAAGAGGGAGGGGATGATGTCACCCCATTAAGGCTCACAGCTTGGGCCATTGGCTAGGCCATTCCTTTTAATTTCTTTTATTTTTTTAATTAAATAAAAGTTGTTCTAATTGGGTTGGTTTTGCTAATTGCAGCTTAGTTCCAAGCTGCCAATTTCCTTAAGTGTTGGCATTGGGCTTGCGGCCCAATACTTCTCCACACCAAGTGCAACACATGTCATTAAATTGTTGTTCAGAGTTGGGCTGAAGCTTCACGTCCTGTGGCCCAATTCATTCAATCACGTGTGGCTTGCTCTTCAATCTACAACACCTTCACGTGTAAGCCCCAATCCTGCTGCTGTTGAAGAAAGCATGTTAATTGGGTCTGCACGTAGCAGCCCAATTTCATCAAGTAAAACCCAATTGCTTCTTCGCTTCTTCAAGGAGCTTAATTATTCCTTCAATCGTCTACCACCAACATTACCATTGCATCACGTGTCTAACCCTGTTTCCTGTATTTGCTAGGGTTCCTTCCCTTTGCATCATGTCGCTTAGTTTCATTCAACCCTTTCTTGGCCCTTCACGCATTCCACCTCTTCCTTTGCTGGGGTTACCTCACGCTTGGCCAAACAGGTTTATGGCATGTTCACGATAACACCGTTAGGGTTTCACGTTTCTTCCTCAACCCTTAGCCGTTAGGACATCTTGTTAGAACGGTGTTCCCCTTCTTTTCTGTTTTCACTGGTTGCCTTCATCTATAAAAGGCAAACCAAACCTTTGTATCGAGAAGCTTTGATGAATATGAGATTGGTTGAGATTACTCCCCTCACTCGTCAGCTCACCCTTCACCTTAGATGAGGATTTCTCCTCCTAGGGTTCCAAAAACCGTGTGTGTGTGTGAGTTTCCAGTGAGAAACCAGAGAGAATCGTCCTTTATCGTGTCTTTCGCTGTGTATGGATGATGTTTCGGGAGTTTCAATCGATAGAACACCAATCGGAGAGGTTTTCCGACGAATTCCGTGATGGACCAGTCTCATCAGGCGGAGAAGCTGTTGTTTTGTTAGGGTTTCTGGATTCTTTGTTGCTCATTGTTGAGCTTTTCTGCTGGTGAACTGTTATTTTAGTTTCATTCTTTGAGCAATCCTTTTGAGAAAATTGTCTTGTGTTTACTTTCTGCTTGTGGCCAATGTTTTGTGCCTTACCTCCTATATATCATTCAGTATATTATGGATAATTGTAAAAGGTTAATTCTGATATACTTTCTCGATTCTATTTTTTATACTATAAACATGCGACATTTTATTTATTAGAATTATTCTATTAAATTGAGACGTTACACTAATTTCACAAAAATAATTTTTTGAGTTCACGATAAAGAACAAGATAAGTTTCTCATATAAGAATTTATGTTAGAAAACAAATTTCATGAATACTATGTTGATACTAATGTTACTATCTCCTCTAAAATGGTGCTACTCTTCTTACTTGTCTGCAAAATGACTTGGTTTAGAATAGTGGCGAAGGATCGTTGGGGCAGGGGGTGGCCATGCCCCCCACAGTTTTTAATATTTTATATTATATATATATATATATATATATATATATATATATATATATATATATATATATATTTTTTTTTTTTAATTTTTTTTATATATATCATATATATATATATATATATATATATATATATATATATATATATATATATATTAATTATGTTCAAATTTTTTATTATATATAACATATGGAAATTGATAGAAATTAAATGAGATATGTTTTTATTTATTTTATAAGGCATAACATTTAATGTTAATAAATATTAAAATATAAAATCAAATGTAATAAAGAATAAAAATATTTTTAAGATATTTTTTCATTTTCTTTCTCATTGTATTTTTAAGTTTTCCACAAATTATATTGACTTTTTGCTTTCATTTATCATTTGTTCTCTTTCATTTGTGAAGACAAATTGTAACTCTCTCGTATTACTTGATAGTGAAATATTTGTTTAATAGTTAACATTATTTTTTACAACATGAGCCTTATATTAATTTTTTTATGATTATATGAAAAAATGATTGTACTATGTGTTTTTTCATAATCATCTTTTAATGGGACTTGATTGTCATTGATTTTTTACTTTTAGTAACTCTTAATTTTGTTTTTTAATTAAATTATGATATATTATTTTTTAATCTTAAACTTAAGGTTAAACTATCTTTTTGGTCCCAATTTTCGTCAAGTTTTGTCAAATAAGTCTTAATTTTGGTTTTGTGTTCAAATAGGTCCCAATTTTCGTCAATTTTATTCAATTGGGTTCTTTTTTGCTAACATCGTTTAAATCATTAACAATCATGAACAATGATTGCCACGTGTTAGTTCGTGGTTTTTTTGAATTTTTTTAATTTTTCTTTTCATTTTTTTAATTTTTTTAAAATGTCCACATGTCAATCCAGTAGCATGCCATGTGTCAAAGTCAATGTTCTATATTCAATTTGGTCCCTATATTTGTTATTTTTGTTCAATGTAGTCCCAATTTTTGTTAACATAAACCAATTTTGGTCCGTCTCCAAATTGAAACCAAATTTAATTTTTATATTAAAATGCACATTTTTATTAAATATTTTTATATAATATATTAAAATTCACATCATTATAACTTTGATATAAAAATTAAATTTGGTCACATTTTCAATTAGGACAAAATTGATCAATTTTAAAACAAAAAAATTGGGACTAAATTGAACAAAAATAAAAATTAGGCATCAAATTGAATATAGAACATTGACTTTGACACGTGGCACACTATTGGGTTGACACGTGAACATTTAAAAAAAATAAAAAAGATTTTAAAAAAATTAAAAAAAATTGAAAAATTTTAAATTCAAAAAATAAATTCAAAAAAATTAAAAAAAAACCACAAAGTAACACGTGACAATCATTGTTCATGGCCTTTAGTGATTTAGACGATATTAGCAAAAAAGGACCTAATTGAACAAAATTGACGAAAATTGGGACCTATTTGAACAAAAAACCAAAATTATGACTTATTTGACAAAACTTCACGAAAATTGGGACCAAAAAGGTATTTTAACCTAAACTTAAAAAAGAAATAGGTATATTGATGAAGAATAAAATAATAGATGTATTTCTTAAAAGTGATAAAAAGAAAGCTATTGGCGAAAATGAAATCAATACAAATTCAATATCTTAGCTTTATATATCCTGAATCATGATACAAATGATCATATTGTTCTGTTAGAGGAACATGTTTTATATTAATTTTTCCTGGGAAAACAAAGAAGAGATGTTAAGGACACAAATATCACCTTACCTCAATCCGCAATCTCTTGAGTTGGCTCCTCCTCGGCTTACATATGTCATTTGTCGATGTACACGGTTTGGACCCTTGATTAAGGGACTAATGAAAGTGTACCTTTAATTGTTGGGGTCCACGTGTATTTATAGAGTTATTAATTATGTCTGCCCTTCTTTTAGGTTGGGCCATTGTTTGGGTCCTAGATGGGCTTGGGCCTAGCCCAAGCCCTTGGTACTTTGTTGGTACCAAGGGCCTAGCCCAGATGTCATCTTGTTTTCTAAAGTAGGCGACCTAGGTCGTTGTGTACTTTCGCTTGTCCGGTTAGTCACTCGATAATTTCATTTGCGAGGTTATATGTAGGCGGGCTTGTCGTGCGGTTTTATTAGTCTGCCTAGGTGTAGTACACCAGTCCCCTAGCCTTTGTCGGTGGAGGTATAGCGGCAAAGGATTGGAAGTGTGTGAGTAGTTTTCTTGGTCCGCTTAGGTGCAGTACACCAGTCCCCCAACCTTTAAATGTGATGAACAGTGTGAAGGCTAAAGTTTTAAAAGGTGGTAGTAGGTGAAAGGGTAGTAGATGTCAGAGGTCTAATCAGGGGGTTTCGCGTTGTCGTTTGAGGTGTTGTGATGTTTTACATTTTGTTGTGACGCTTTGTCTAATCGTTATTGGTGGCGGCAAAAGTTGAAGCGTTTGAGATGTTGGCTATAAATACAAATACGAAGGAGAAAAATTTTACTTTGGTTCATCTGCAAGAAATGTAAGAGTAGTTATTTGTGTGCGTTAGAGTTGTCCGATAAGTTCTGTGTATTTGTCGCCATCTTACTTGTGAAAAAGGTATGTCTAGTACTAGCGATAGTGTGTCATTATCTTCTTCGAGTAGTGGGAGTGAACAGGCTAGGGGATATGTGAGTGAGCGGTCTGATGATGGAAGTGGTGGTCCAACAGTAGGTATGGGGAGGATTCCGATGGAGACGATGATTGAGGTGAAAGAAAACCCTCTAAGGGAAATAGCAGAGAGTAATTGGCCGGCCAAGGCCGGGTATGAATGGGTAGCCGAGGATGTCCAAAACAAATATTCGTGTTCAGATGGTCGAGGTTGCTTGAGTCATGGCTCAACTGCATTCCTATCGTAGAGAGAGACATAAGTCGTGATATAGTGGCTTTAGAGCGGGTGAGTGTTGTCGACTGCGTTTGTCACGGCCAAGAGGGAGCGGTCGAGGGGCTCTTCTACATGTACATGTGTCATTTTTCACAACTGCACGTGAGGCTGCCTTTTGATGATTTCACCATAGGGGTACTACGTCTTCTAAACGTTGCCCCTACTTAGTTGCATCCGAATAGCTGGGCGTACTTGTAAGCTTTTCGTGTTCTCTGTCGCTCGTTGTATCTGTAACCATCCCCGCAGTCATTTTTGTATTTCTATGATACGAGGCCCAAACATTCGACAACATGGTTATCATTGATAAGTCGGTCGAGTATTAGTAGGCTAGAAGCGTTCACTCAATCATTCAAGCATTTCAAAGATGGGTTCTTCAAGGTATTAGTGAAGGAATCGGGGAGGTCGTACTTCTATATTGATGACGGGAGCACTAAGTTCCCTTTTAACTTGATCTATAACCCTTGGCGGTATAAGGACATGAAAATGGAGAGATTGTCGTTGGAGGATAAGGAGGTGGTGGAGACGCTAATGAAGTTTAGTGATAGGCTACCCACTGAGGTCTTAGTTAGGGTTTATAATTCGATTCATCCAATTGTTGATATAGAAGGTATCTTTTTAAAATTTTAAGTGCTCTGTTGTGTTTAAGTTAACTAATCGTTGTTTGGTGTGATTACTATAAGACACATGGCATAGGTTGCGAAGAAGAACTTGAACCTTTTTTAAGCTCTAAGGAAGGGGAAAGCAGCGAAGGCCAAGGCTGCTGGGAGCACTGAATTTCCAAACTTACAAGAGTCCTTGGTTGAAAAGTAGAGCTGCCCGCCAAGCATGGTGGAGGGAAGGATGTTAAGAAGGTGAGGGTCGCCTTGCTGGGGCCGGGATCGTCTAACGGTGCTAAGAAGCCGGAAGCCAGACTTATAGAGTTGCCAGAGACGCTTGTCAGACAGGATATAGATATCAATTTGTTGGAGGCTCTCGTTAACTCGATCGATAATATGGAGCCAAACGCCATGATCAAAGCTATACAAGAATTTAATAGCAAAGCCTTGATCTTGGGACACAAAGTTGGGAGTTTGTTTCAGAAAGAGTTAAGGGAGGGGAATCGGTTGAAGAAGGCGGCTTGGGAAAAGGAGAGACAAGAATGGCTGGAGGAAAAGAAGAGACTTGGTACTTGGAAAGTTTGGTGCCTGGAGTCGGAAAAGAAGTTGAAAGCAAAGATTGTTGATCTGGAGGTCGACTACGACGAGTTAAAAGAAAAAACATGAAGGCCTGGAGATTGAGTTGGAAGACCTAAAGGGTTGTATCATCCAAGAACATATTAACGATTTTCAGAAAGGCTGCGGCAAGTGGCCTTCTTTTGTAAAGACGTTGATGTGTCGGATTCTAGGTTTGATGTGAACAAGGATGTAGTTGACTGTCAGCTTATAAGTGAGGTGGAAAGCAACCTAGAGGAGGAGGTGGGGAAGGCGACGGTTGAGGAAGATATGAATGGTGAAGAAGTCGTGGCAATTGTTGATGAAAAAACATATTAGGATTAGGGTTTTATATTTCCTATTCGATTTGAATCCTAAGTCGTAATAATTTGTACATTATTTTACTTTGGTGCACACACGTTTATATGTCGTACACTGTTACATTTCCTTTTTAATATAGCTAACATTCGCGGTATATTTATTGTCATCTTGATGCCGATAGTTTATATTGTAGGATTGCGTTTACTTGAATGATGATGGTATGGGTATGATGAAATGTAAATGTTGTGGTATTGTGATTGCTCTATTTGATAAGTGATGATGCGAAGAATAGGTTGGGCTTGTGTATGCATCGCATGAATCGTTGTAATAGTTGTAGTATGTGTTTTAGGCCGCTTACTTGTTGTAAGGTTGAGGAACTTAAAAGATTAAAATTCGATAAATGGTGTTCGACCCAGGCTGCTTACTTATAGCAAGGGTGGGGAAGTTAAACGATTAAAATTAGATAAGGGGTGTTCGACCCAGGCGTGGGGAACTTAAACGATTAAAATTAGGTAAAGGGTGTTCGACCCGGGCCGCTTATTTGTGGTAAGGGTGGGGAACTTAAACGATTAAAATTAGATAAAGGTTGTTCAACCCAGGCCACTTACTTGTGGTAAGGGTAGGGAACTTAAACGATTAAAATTAGACAAGGGGTTTTTGACCCAGGCCGCTTACTTGTGGTAAGGGTGGGGAACTTAAACGATTAAAATTAGACAAGGGGTGTTCGACCCAGGCCGCTTACTTGTGGTAAGGGTGGGGAACTTAAATGATTAAAATTAGACAAGGGGTGTTCGACCCAAGCTGCTTACTTGTGGTAAGGGTGGGGAACTTAAACGATTAAAATTAGGAAAGGGTGTTCGACCCAGTCCGCTTACGTGTGGTAAAGGTAGGGAACTTAAACGATTAAAATTAGATAAGGGGTGTTCAACCCAGGCCGCTTACTTGTGGTAAGGGTGGGGAACTTAAACGATTAAAATAGGATAAAGGGTGTTCGACCCAGGCTGCTTACTTGTGGTAAGGGTGGGGAACTTAAACGATTAAAATTATATAAGGGGTTTTCGACCTAGGCCACTTACTTGTGGTAAGGGTGGGGAACTTAAACGATTAAAATTAGACAAGGGGTGTTCGACCCAGGCCACTTACTTGTGGTAAGGGTGGGAAACTTAAATGATTAAAATTAGACAAGGGGTGTTCGACCCAGGCTGCTTACTTGTGGTAAGGGTGGGGAACTTAAACGATTAAAATTAGGAAAGGGTGTTCGACCTAGTCCGCTTACTTGTGGTAAAGGTGGGGAACTTAAACGATTAAAATTAGATAAGGGGTGTTCAACCCAGGCCGCTTACTTGTGGTAAGGGTGGGGAACTTAAACGATTAAAATTGGATAAAGGGTGTTCGACCCAGGCTGCTTACTTGTGGTAAGGGTGGGGAACTTAAACGATTAAAATTATATAATGGGTGTTCGACCTAGGCCACTTACTTGTGGTAAGGGTGGGGAACTTAAGAAATTTAAAAGTAGAGAACAAGTGAGCATATGGTAAAGAAACACTTTTGTTTTATTCATGAATTTTGGGGTGCCTTGTTAAAAACTCCCTGGCCAAAACTCTCCTTAGGGGAAAATGCCAAATGAGGAAAAAGAGTACATTTAGGGTTACAAGTGTTTGGTACGGTAGTTTAACTAAAATAGAAGTTTAGATGAGATACATTCCATGTATTCGGTATCTATTCTCCTGTAAGTTGCTTGAGCTAATAAGTGCCTCCTCCTGCATCATCACGTATTCGGTATGGTCCATCCCAATGGGCAAAGAATTTGTCATCCTTCTTTCTTGCACTGCTGGCCATTCTCCAGACTAGGTCTCCTCTTATAAACGATCGTGGGCATAGGATTGCATTATATCTCCTGGCCGCCCTTTGTTTGATTGCCACGTTACGAATTTGTGCTTTGTCACGTAATTCAGGCAATAGGTCGAGGTAGGTACACATATTCTGGTGGTTCTGGTCTGAATCGTATACTTGGCAGGCAGAGATGGTTCGCCAATCTCAACTGGTATCATGGCTTTCGCTCTGTATACTAAATTGTAGGGGGATTCATTCGTAGCGGACTAGGGCGTGCATCTATAGACCCAAAATACTTCTAACAAATATTTCGGCCATCGACCCTTGGCTCAATCTAAGCATTTTTTCAATTCTACAACTATGACTTTGTTGGCGGATTCAGCTTGGCCATTGGTCTGTTGATGCTCTACAAGGTTGGTGATATGTTTATTCCGAGGCCGGTATAAAATTTAGCAAGCTCTTTGTCTATGAATTGTCGGCCATTGTCGGTTATGATGGTGTGCAGGACGCCATAGCGGCATATAATATGTTTCCAGACGAATTGCTGAACCTGTTGAGTTGTGATAGTGGCTAATGGTTTAGCTTCTATCCATTTGGTGAAGTAGTCGATGCCTACTATGAGGAATTTCACTTCCTTTTCCTGGGGTGAAGGGGCCGAGGATGTCCATTTCTCATTTCGCAAAAGGCCATGGGGAGAGTATGGAATGGAGTTGTTCTTGTTTTTTATGGATGAGGTTATCGTGCTTCTGACATGGTATGCATTTTTTGACAAAGGTGTGGCAATCCACCTCCATAGTTGGTCAAAAGTATCCGACTCTGAGTATTCTGGTGGTCATGGTTCATACACCAGAGTGGTATCTGCATAATCATGGAGCTCCCCCATTACGTATTGGGTTTGTTCTGCTGTAACACATTTGAGCAGTGGTTGGACGTACCCTCGCTTGTATAGGTCCTCACCTATCATCGTATACCTCTCGGCTTTAGCCAGCCAGCCCTTGTCAGTATTGGCTGGGGGGTTACCAGTTTTGAGGTATTGAATGTATGGAGTTGTCCAGTTTTTAGTGTGGTCCAGGTTTAGGCATATGTTTGTTATAGATGGTGTGGATAATGTCTGTTGTAGGAGGGATTTATGCCTGCTCTTCAGCTTAATGCTTGGTAGCTTAGATAGGATATCGGCTCTAACATTTTCACTTCTCGACATGTGTTGGACGCATACACGGTCGAAAGCAGATTGGATGACATTACAGACCAGATGATAGTATTGCAGGAGAGTGGCATCTTTGATTTGGAATTCATTGTTGAGATGACCCACATGAGCTTGGAATCGGTCTTGCATACAAGTGTTTTGGCGTCGACTTCGCGTGCGAGAGATAAGCCGTCTAGGATGGCTTCGTATTCAGCTTGATTATTGGAAGTTTTAAAGGCAAGTGGAGGAATTTTTCAATGAGAATATCGTTGGGTCCTTCCAAGACGATGTTGGCACCTGTGCCCTTTGGATTCGAGGAGCTGTCTACATAAAGTGTCCATTGGTCTTCCTACGGGATGTGTTGAAGGTCATTGACGAAGTGGAGTAGGCACTTGCTTTGATGGGGCCGTGTGGTTCATAACAAATGTTGAATTCAGAGAGTTCCACGACTCAGGACAACATTCGGCCTGCAAGGTCAGGCTTTTGGAGTATTTTTTGGATGGGTAGTTGGTCTTGACAATGATGTTGTGGTTTTGGAAGTAGGGGCATGGGCGTCTTGCTGCATGCACTAAGGACAATGCTAGTTTTTCCACCATTGGGTATCTGGTCTCCGGACCTTGCAAAGTTCGGGTAACAAAGTATACGGGGTGTTGGACGCTAGTGATTTCTTGGACCAGCGTTGCGCTTATAGTGTGATCTGTTGCGGTGATGTAGACGAGGAGTGGTTGATGAATATCCGACTTGTGGAGGATAGGTGGAGATGTAAGGGTGGTTTTAAGGTTGTGGAAAACTAGCTCGCATTCTGCGTTTCAAGAGAACTTCGCGAATTTTTTGAGTAGTTGGATGATGGGTTGGGTTTGTTCGGGTAGTTTTGGTAAGAATCTGGTGATGGCGGTTAAGCGACCTATCAGGCGCTGAACATCTTTGATATTATTGGGGCTTTGTATTTCGATGATAGCAGTGCACTTTTCAGGATTTGCTTCAATTCCACGTTGTGTGAGCATGAGGCCTAAGAATTTGCCACAATCAATGCCGAAGACGCAATTTTCAAGGTTGAGTCTGAGGTTGTATTGTCGTAGTGCGGAGAATATTATGGACAAGTCTTGTGCATGCTGTTGGTGGCTTGGTGGTTTGACAACCATGTCATCGACATACACTTTGATGCATTTGCCCATTAGGTGGCTGAATACTTTGTCCATCAATCTTTGGTAAGTCGCTCCTGCGTAAAAATAATTGGCGTCTCGGTGATGAAAGTAGTCTTGCTCATATCGGTTGTGGCCATTGGAATCTGGTTGTACCCGGAGTATGCGTCTAAGAAGTTGAGGACTTTGTTTCCATCTACACCGTCAACTAATTGGTCAATGTTGGGTAAGGGATAGGCATCTCTAGGGTAGGCCTTATTGAGGTCCGTATAGTCAACGCACATTCGCCATTTGCCATTTACTTTTTTTATCAGAACCACATTGGATAGCCAGGTGGTATAGTGGGCTTCCTCGATGAAGCCAGCGTTAAGTAATTTTTCAGCTTGTACTTTTGCTGTCAGTCGACGTTTTTCTCCAAGTTTGTGCTTCTTCTAGGAGACATATCTGGCTTCTTTATTGATGGAGAGCTTGTGGACTGATGAAGGCATGACCACCTCCTTAGAAGCTCCGTCAAGAAGGATCACTAGAAACATGTCTAGAGGGGAGTCTTCTATTCCATCACCTTTATCTTTGTTTCGCATTACTTTAGTTTGAATTCCCTAAGTTGGTTTCTAGTTGACTTATTTTGGTTGACTTGTTGACTTTGATCCAAAGTTTACCTTTGACCAAGATTAGATTAACTTAAACCAACATGCTAATCCTTGTTTGTCTTGTTTTGTAGGTAATTAAGAGAAAGTAGAGCATGGCTAGGTGGCACTTGGTGATTGGAGCACTTGGATGAAGTGGAAGAGAGAGGAAAGCAAAAAGCATAAAGTAAAAGCAAATGTAGACATGTACCTTGTCTCCTTTTGCATTTGTGGTTTATGCCTTAGAAGGTCACTTGGTTTCCTTCCTCTTTTGGGAATGCCTTCACCAATCATCTCCCTTCACTTGGCCAAGACTCACTCTCACATTAGGTTTAGGGTTTGCTAGTTAATCCTTTTTCATGTTTTTGTATTTGCTAAAGGACCCCTATGAACTCCTACTTAAAGGGTGCTCCTTGTCTTGTAAAAGGGTTGATCATTTTGTTATAAACTTTGTGCATTCAACAACCAATTTTCGTGAGCTCTCCTTCCTAGAAGTGAACTCACCTTTGCCTTATCTTGCTTGCAA
>Ga0214543_1009737_pt1 | contig 14718 bp, 9 predicted proteins | sample CNSS2metaG_FD_160094 | JGI IMG/M metagenome (GOLD analysis project Ga0214543, IMG submission 160094) | Root nodule microbial communities from cowpea collected in UCLA plant growth center, Los Angeles, California, USA - CNSS2 | ecosystem: Host-associated > Plants > Roots > Nodule | place: USA...
GATGGTGTGACATGTGATGATATGAGCGGGGAGGTTCATATCAAGTTACTCTCACGTGGGGATACGAGCGAGGTAGGTTCGTATGTTCCGTGCTCACGTTGAGAGATGCCACGTGCGGGGAGGTACGGGGGCTGGTGGATCACATGTGTTGGACTACGGACGGGTAGGTCCGTAGAGCAGGACTACGAGCGGGGAGGTTCGTAGAGGCAGGACCACGAGCGGGCAGGTTCGTGTGAGCATCAGATTCCCGAGTTCAAGGCTAACCAATTGTATGAATTGAAGACTGTTAAGTCTTGGGGTGAGGGTCTTGGCCAAGATTTATAGATAATGAATAAGATAGGTAAATAATCTATCTTGTGTTTACTTGCTTGTTATTTTATTTTCTCAGCTCACCCTTTCTGTTTGTGTGTGGCGATGATCGTGTAATTCGTTACACGGGAGCAAAAGTTGATACAGGTGGTGCTGAGGATGCTCAGATGGCGGAGTGAGGGCTAGCATGGGAGTAGTGCTAGGGTTTTGCTAAATTGTAATTTATGTTTTAAATACAAATTTTGTTAACTTGTAATCAGTTATGAATTCAGTTATGAGCTTTGGCGCGCTATCTTAATAAATTGAAATTATCACGCGTTGGGATTTTTATCGAGATGGCTATTAATGCAATTATTTATTTTAATATTTATTTTTAAAGTAATATTCCCTAGGGATGTTACACCATGAATGGTTGTCCTGCCTTCCAATATTCGTCCTAGGGCGACCAAATGTGGGGATTCTTCATTAGAGTATAACTCATGTTGAAATACTTGTTCAGCATGATCCACAATGGAACAAGAACCTTTTGTGCTGACTCTTCGTGCATCAGGACCTCTTGCTCTACTTAAGTCTGTCCTTTATTTTTGGTTATGAACATGAGCTTTTCTTTAAACTCATCTTTTAAAGATGCTCTCGTATGTTCTAATTTTTCTTCAAAGTTCATCTCCATCTTCCTTATGGCATCCTAACTTAATGATTCATTAGTCCACTGTGGTGGACCAAAGCAATCTCAAAGTTGCCACGACACAGTATTGTCGCGTACATAAATTGGATGCCAAAGTCTTCCAATCACTATAGTAACTATGTTGTTGTGGCCATGTGAAACAAATGATCCCTGAGTTGTTTGCTCAACTAGGGAATCCTACAAACATGTTGGAGTTTAATTATAAACATGTTGATAATGAAAATAGATTTCTGGTTATGATTATGTACTTACAATTCTTTCAGCTATGACTTGAGCTGATTCTGAAGTCATTTACCCATCGAACTTAGTAGTGAGTAGTTGGATCTACTAGCTCAGGAGATTCAAGTCCATCAGCTTGTGCTTTTGCCTTTCTAAGGTGTTTCCCCAACAATGTATACCCACCTCGTGATAGTAGGTGGATGCATCAATAAGCCTTTGTCTTTGTTAGGCTGATGCCCTTTTTTCCTACAAATATATAAAGAAAAAAGAAAAGGTTTAAAAATAATGTATGAATTTGTGTGATTATAATATAAATGCCAATGTAACTACACAAACCTACCGAGTCTCATCCAACCGAGATTAACTTATGCAAACACAAACCTAACACATTAACTTATGCAAACGCACTAACTTATATAAACACACATTAACATAAAATACATAGTTACACATTAATATAAAATACATAATTACCAGAATATCTTGCCATAGTAGGTTCTTGTCTGCCTCCTCAATGTCATCCCATGAGTTAACCAAAATTGAAAGATGATGTTTTGCCAACATTCCCACATAACCACTAAACATAGTAGCATTTTGACCAAATGGTTTACCATATTGAGAATCCATTTGGACCACCACCTTATGAGTATTCATAGTGACTTTTGGCATTTTGGTCACAGATCTACTAGGGTCAACCTTCCTAGTTCCTGATCAAAAACCAGCAATACTTGTAACATTTAAAATTTTTAGTAAATCACTTTAAAAATACTTCAAAACATATAGTATGACAATAAAATGGTTAAATATAATAAAAAATGAAGACCTACTATATTTAGGGTGTTGTTATGTTCTCTCATATCCCTTCATCATGACCACTCTGAATAACATGCATGTCATCAACTATGCTATCGACATCCACTTAAAACGTTCTTGAAGAAAAGGATGTTGTCTCAACTATATCTAGAGAGTCGACATCATGAGTTCCATGCATTCTTCTTCCTTGCAAGACAATTGACCATTTATCATTAAAGGGATCAGTGACATAGAATACTTATCTTGCTTGGTAAGCCATAACAAACGATTCATTAGTGTAACCCAACCTATTAAGATCCACCAATGTAAACCCGAACTCATCAGTTCTCATACCTATATTGACATCAACCTATTTATAGTTAAAGACTGACACTCTAAATGTAATAGTCAATTTCCCAAATCTCCTCAATCATTCCAAAGTAATTCATAGATGTTGTTATGGAATTTTTGTCTTTTGAACTAGAAAAATGCACGAATTCTGCTTGAATGGTAACCCCGCCATACTCGAGGATTACCTAAGACAAGAGATGAAAGTGAGTACACCAACATCGTTCTAACTAGGGGTACAAATAACACTTATACAATGATGGATGGAGGACGTTGACACCACTTTGTTGATGGTATCATCAAAACACATCTACCGGAAAACTAGAAGTCTCTTACAATAAACCTTTATGACAGTACCACTGACCCAAATGAACATAATGATATCTATGACACATAATTCAATTTGTATATTATAGATGATATTGTTCTTTGCAAGCTTTTCCCTAAAGGGGAAACCTTAAATTGGTTCATCCCACTAGTAGGTCACGCACTTTAGATCCATAACATTGGTTAATATTAGGCAAGACAAAGAAGAGTGGCTACACACCTCCATTGAGAAATTTGGGAATGTGATTCTTAAAATTTGGGATGGCTTTATTACATTATATGGGGGCAACCATGAGGCCAAGACCTTTTGTTGATGACCTGTGGATGACACCAACGAAAAACCTTGATGAGTTGAGGTAAAGAGCAGCCAAGTTCATGAAACTAGAGGAGCTGAAAGACTTAAGAAATGAGGTCAGGGTTGAAACCATGTCGACCAGGAAGAAATCATATGATCAAGATTTTGCTCATAAGGGTGGGTTCAGACCTCAAGAGCAAAAGACTACTAGGTTCATGAGGTATACTCCCCTAAACACGCTAAAATCTTATCTTAGAGGAGGCACTTCAAGTACATCTCAAACCTACACCTAGAAAGATGCAAATATCGCAAAATGTTGATATGAGGAGTGTAACATCCTAGCCAGAAATTACTTATTGAAATAAAACAATATAAAAATTTAAATGAACAACCTCATTTATTAAAAACAAATTGCCAAAACGCGAGAAGAAATTTAAACTTTAAGTCCAACGTGCCAAATGAAATAACATAATGCGCAACAAAACCGTACTGCAAATATATTTGTCTATAAAATTATTACATTAAATCCATATTCTGACAAAAATAAAAATCAGTAAAACTCCCAAGAGATCCCCACTCTGTCTCTATGCATCAGCCTGCCCACCTACATCAACATATGCTCTCATTACATGATCATCGCCAAACACACACAGATAGGGTGAGCTCATTTAAATAAACCAAACAAAATTAACATTAAATACAACCTCTAAGCATTTAAAACCCGAGTTAGTATATCTTTCAATTCTACCCTTCCTTCTCCATTTCCAGTACTTGCATTTAGACGTCTATCATTTCTATACCCTTTAGGTGAGATCAATGATCGATCTTTGCTGCACGAGTGTCTACTCGCCCCTCTGACTACAGGCCACCACCTGATAGTCCACACATGGGAATAACTTTGCCACAACATCTCACCGTGACACCAAGTGGAGTTCCCCAAAACAAACATAAGTTTGTAGTTGTTTCCAGACTACCAAAACTCCATCAGAATACACTGAAGAGGGCAATCATCCGAAACCTCGTCGTACGAGCCCCAACCCGCACACTCCACTGGACTTCCTAAACCACCAGACTACAACCTAAAGTGGTCACGTGTTACCCCAATACAAGATACACTCGTAACTGGGCCCCCAGCCAAAGCATCGTATCATGAACATCCCTTAAAGCGGTGAAGAAAACTTTCCTCGTGCACCATCACTAAATTAAATCCGCTTGGCGCGCATCTCACGCCGCTAGGCGGAATCCGGGTCCAGACCGCTTGGTGGGCATCACACACCGCCAAGCACCAAGCGCCAAAACAAGAGTGTTGTTGCCTCGTCACCCCTGGCGGACCCCAAGCCTGCCGTCAGGCGCTAATCACCTTCCAGAGCCTCTGCAACACTTCTCCCGCCTGACGGAACCAACACTGCCGCCAGGCACCTCGCAGCATCCAATACTGCTACTGCTCCACTTCTGCCTGGCGGAACCCACCCTGCTCCAAGCGCCATCTCGTCTAGTGGCCACTGCCGCTAAGTTGTTTATCTATCGCTTGGCAGCTTGCCTCGCGCCGTCAGCGCCATACCAGTAGCACAATGCTACTAGTTTTTGACACCTCAAACGAGTTCTAATGAACCCCAAACAATTCAAGCACATATTATGGTACTAGTATAATAGTCCAGTCGTAGTTCTATAACTTGATCTTTATGCACAGGTTTAATTATGCTAATGAATCCATATTACACATGCCATTTTAACACAACACCAATAAAGAGTATTACCTTCTACGTTGTTACAGGGACATACCTCTTCCTCGTCTAAACATATGCAGATCACAAAATCACACTTTCACATACATTCATTATATCATACTTCTCATTTAATAACAAGTTGTTCTTTAAACTCCATCATACCTTGCACTTGACATTCATCCCATTATCAATAAACGAACTCATTACCAATTAATCATCCACAATGTTTCCTCACACCCTCCAATTTATTACAATTACTATTAGGTTCAGCATACCCCCTTCATATGAATTTAAACCATACCTTCCTATCATTACACATTCATGCTTACATCCTTTTATATCTAATGCCTTAGGTTCCCATCACTTCACTACCTCACTGATTTCCAGCATACCACCAAGTTATCCCACACAACCCCAAATACACACAATTTTAACAACACTCTTAAAAGACACCAGAATTGTGGTGTCGCCTGGAAGAGACACAAGCGTCGCACCTCAAACCACATTCCCATCTTCACACTTCACATGCATACACATTAACTACCTGAAATAGTGACTCTACGTACCCACATTCCAGGCTCAGTTGTTCTCAACCCCAACATGAACCCTAGACTTCAAAATTTCAAAGAAGAATTCACGCATCCAACATACACATACATGCACAATTAGCCATATTCACCAAAATTCACAATTAAGCATTTAAACATCATGGCAAAATTGCAGGCACCCCAAAATTACCCAAAACGGTCAGATTGTGTAATCCTATTCACGTCGCCTGGCGAATCATCCTCTGCTGCTAGGCGGTTGATGGAGAAAACCCAAAAAATGGGTCTAGTGCTTGTGTTGCCTGACGGGTCGTGCGTGACCGCCAGGCGATTTCTGGAAAAATTCCAGAAACCCGATTTTAATTCTGATATACACGTAAAATACAATCCCAGCCCCTCATACATCACGATTTATGCAATAAAAATTAAAGCAACCAATAGGAACTCCCCTAACCTGTGTTTTGTTGTCAAATTTGAGAATTCCCACACTTCCAAGCCTAAGCGATGAACCACTCCTTCACTTCCTTCCAATCTCTTTCCCCACTTGATACCAATCGCTCCCCACTGTCTATTTTCAGTGCTATAGTTGATTTTATGCAAAAGGTTGCTCTACCTTTCTACTTTCTCTATTATTTCCTTTCCAAAACTTAAATTTTAATAGCCATTAAAAGGAAAACGAAAAATTACATTAAGATTGTGATTAATGGTTATTCAATGGTCATTCAAATAGTTTTCCATTCTTTCCAGTTGCCTTCTTAGCCAGCTAGGGTTTTCCACCCTTCCTATTTGTACCAAAATTGAATTTAGTAAAAAGGAATCATTTTGCTTAAGCTAGGGTTTAAACCCATCACCACACAGTTGCAACTCAAGTGCACAACCAATTCAACCAAGTCGTCTTTCATGATGACATTCATACATCAAAAATTATATCCTTACTTATCACGCTCCAAACACATCATCAGAAAATAATAAAATTAAATAACACACAAATTGCATACATAGGACTTGAACCCAAGTCCTCTCACACATCTAAGTACTCTCAACCACTTGAGCTAGTACTTTTCCATGTCATGAAGGTTAACATTTAAGGCCATAAAGGCTTCTCCTACCCGCATTTATTAAATAATTATTTATTTAATTATTTAAATTTAGTGGATCTTACAAGGAGAGGAAAAATTGTAGGTATCACCATAATTACGGGTATACTACTGATGTGTGTCTGACTAAGATTGCAAGAATATAAGCAAGAACCAATGCAACAAGAGGACTAGAGGACTAGAAGATGTACAAGAATTTGTAGTTGCTGGAAGATGCTATGATTTTGCATTTACTAGTTGATATCCCTAAATTAGCTTGGCACCATTGTTTTGACTCCGCATTTGGCGATGAAGTTCCCCTTCGCCTTTGGAGACATCATTACAGTTTATGTCGATGAGAAGATGACTAGGGACTGTTACATCACAAGCCTTTTGATAAACCTCTTGTCACGTAGAGATTTAATCAAAACTTGATTTCCTCATTTAAAACAAAATGATGTAGTAAAGTGGACAATCGAGGATCAATTTGAACGATATGCAAGAGAATGAATGATTTATTGAACTTGTCTTGTTAAATGGAGGAAATATAATACAATATACTAAAACAAAAACTAAAACGAACCTGAAATGCCATGAACATGTGCAAATGCAAACTGTTCGATGAAATGCCTAAATGAAATACAATACACCTAAAGTGTTTGATGAAACGTTAAGATGGACTCAGTATGTGTCTATGTATGGTTATGCAATGAGAGTATCCTAAACACAACTTGACTAGGCAAAATGCTTCTAATACCTAAACGAAACTCGAATAAACCATTGGAATTGAATTAGAACTCATATACATAGAAATCACAAATCTGGAAAATTCCCAAGACTGTTCATACATTTATGGCACAAGGCAACTTCAAAAATCGAAATTTAATGCATGAAATGAAAATGCAATGATGCAGAATGATTTGAAGTGGTCTTTATTGACTAATCGAACAAGAATCATGCAAAACGATTAAGTAAAATGTAAATTCCTAGATCATGAACCCTAACTAACTGAAATAATGAACTATGCATGGATGCGAAATTGAATGTAACAAATGGTGAATTGAATGTGGAAATGGTTTAGTGACATCACTTATAACATGAGAAAGGTATTACTAACGAAAAATGAACACAAGAAACATGAAATCATCAAAGTCAAAAATCAAATGAAAATGTAACAATGCACGAGTTCTGCATACATGGAATTCATGATTTAAGGATAGTGGTTTATGCATGATTGGTCTTAGATCGAAGGACATTTGATATATAAGTAAGGCGACAGTTGCACCTTTTGAAATTCAAGAAGACTTCATCTGAATTCTAGTGTTGAAATTGACCAATATCACTCAACCAAACACTCTTAAATCATGAATGCAATTCAACCAAGAAAAGAAGAAGATATCATCACAATTCAGCAGTAGAAACATAAGGAAACCATGAATCTATTGTAGAAAAGTAAGCTTATTACACATATGTTCGATGAATGGGAGGATTCTAAAAAATGATTCAAAAATCATCCACTCTAGCATAAAAAAAATAGTAAAGAAATGTGCCAAAACGAAAGTCAAAAAGTGGAAAAGTGGAACTGGAACGAGAGAACTAGTGGAAAGAAATGGTTCGTGTGTGTAGGGTGAATCTATTGAATGTTTTGAATTGAGTGTATTGGAGCCAAAGATAATAAGTCCATAACCTGCAACTGATTCTACTAGTTCCATTAACTAACTAAACTACTATAATTTTCCTAACTACTTTGCAAATCCAACTTGTAACTTGGGTGGCAGGTTTCCCAACAGTTGTCATAACTCACTTCAGGTCATTTGTTCGTGTTTAGTGATGCTTCAACCTTCATGACCTATTATAGTAGGTGACTGAATCAATCTAGCTTATAGCAACTCTAAATTCACTCATCCAATTGTCCTTCATGTGCTAGCCTTGTGTAGCTTATGCTCCACTTCAATATTCATCACTGCAGTAGCTTCCCACAACCACTTCTCTTTCAGTAGCTCTCTTCTGAACCCTTAGCTACACTTACAACTAAGAACGCAGGTTAGAATTCACCAAATCAAACTATTCTATGACTCGAATTCACCTAAAAGAACTAAACATACAAAAATAAGAGTCAAGAGTGTTACGCATCTATGGACCACTTTTCAGCCACCTCAAAGTCAGAAAAAGTGTATTTTAATATCTTAAAGTTTCTCCCAAAAGTGCCATCTCATTTGGATTTGAAAATAAAAAAGTCAACTTTGGGTCAAACTTTGGTCAACATTAGGACCAAAAAGTCATGTCATGGCTTCCCTTGGATCATTGCAGCCTTCTTTGATTTTTATTTCTGCAACAAACTCAAAAATAGGGTTGTCAAAATGGGTAACCCGACCCCACCCAGCTCAACCCACCACGAGTTGATTATTTAGCGAGCCAACCCAACCCGACTCACTTTTTAGCGAGCCAAAAATATTCGAACCCGACCCAACACACTACGGGTTGGCGGGTTAAACAGGTTGGCTCACGGGTTCACTTAATTAAAAAAAATAAAATTTTATTTATTTATTTTTCAGTCAAAAAAACTAAATTATAATTCTAATTAAAATCTAAATAAACTTTAATACAATCCAAATACAAACCAAAATAAAAAAAATACAAATTATTTATGTGTTGGCTAAAAAAAAACCTAATATGACCTAAATGTAAAGCCCAACTTAATAAAAAACACTTGTGTGACCCTTTTATATGCGGGTTGGTGAGCCAACCCGGCTCACGACGGGTTCAACCCGGATGAGCCGGGTTCTAAATGAGCTGGGTCAAAAATCAACCCGTATTGAAATTTGTCAAAAAATTTCAACCCAACACGACCCGAACCCGTGGTGAGCCAGGTTGGCTCGCGGGTTCTAACCCATTTTGACAGCTCTACTCAAAAACCTCAAATGTGAATGTTAAGCACACTAAACTCTACATAAAAGCTCCTAAAACTATACTACAATAGACCAATTCTATTTGTAAGCCTTTATATCTAAAATAAGACCAAACTAATATGCTACTACCTATTTATGAAGCTATCTTTAAGCTCAACTAGACCAAACTAATAGTACTCCTAAGGACTATACTAAGAATGCATTAAAAACACCTATTTAACCTACTTTTGTAAACCTAGCAGAAACCTAACTAGACTAACTCTAAGCTAATTACTCCTAATTGACATTTTAGTCTACCCAAAACCATGCAATTAGCTAAGGAAAAATTATAGAGATAAGAGACTTATCACCTTCCACTCCTAATACCCAGTTTACTACTAATAATGTTGAGAAAAATGGGGAAGATGTAATTCTTATAAGATGAGGACATATATCCTAGAATAGGGGTTGACAATAGAGTCAAGCTTGTTAGAGATACTAAGATTTTCTAGTTGAAAAAGGGGGGTTGCAAGCAGAGTTAGTGCAAGAGGCACATTATACAACTTGGCTGACTAATATTGTGATAGTTAAAAAGCCCAAATGGAAAATGGAGGATGTGGCCGTATCCCACCAAATTAAAACACTTAAAATGCAGTATATGAAAGTGAACCAAGTCATCTCCCAACAACCAATATTTTCGTCCAAAGCTTCAATTTCCAGATTCAAACACAACACAATAACACAGCGGCGGGTTTGGCAGATTTATGGATGTAACACACAATTGAAACCTTAAATGCAGATGTGTAAAATCGATGTAAAAACAACGTTGATTCCTTGCTTCAAATTAACATCCACCAATCACGGATTACAAATCAAAATGGTTATATTAACTCTCATAAGACTCGAATTAATTACTAAGCGCAAATTAACTCAAACTCAAGTGCAATTAAGCAATGCACACCTTCATGAATCTGCTACAGTTCACTAAGCATGAACACACAATGATTCCCTCTGCAATTTAAGCAAAAATAGAATGACTTCTTCAATTAAACCCAAACAAAAATTCAGAATGGAGAGATTAACATAACTCCACTGAACAAAACACTAATCCCAAGGTTTCAATTCATTATCTGCAAAGAATCAACACGTAAACTTAGTTCCTCATGGAATCCGAATTAGGATTCAACAAAATTTGCAATTTCAACCATTGAAATGACTTCAAATTGATGTTGAAACCTTAAAATGGTGCAGCAAACGAAAAAGAGCAAGGGATAATAGAAGAACAACGAAAACAACCACCAAAAAATGAAAATGCTTCAATATAAATGTTACCCAAGGTGTAGAAAACATGAATACAAGCAATAGATGTTGTCCAAGACTCATAAAATGTCAAAAACAAGTGGAAAACGTGAAAAATGGAGGTTGGAGAGAGTGGAGAAGAGAGGACTGCGGCTGGTGCATGGAAAAGAGACCTAATTTCGTTGTCACATCAAATCTGCCACTCATATTTACAAAATTTCAATTTTGCCACTCAGAATTACAAAAATGCCACTCCTAGGCATCTAGTGTTGGCCTATTCACTCATATGACGTGGAATTGATGTGCAAATGATGTGGCGATGATGTGGCGACTCTCTTCAACTGAATATTGATGTCCAAGCTCTAAAATTGTTTCACCAAAATACCTAAAAAATAATTGAAAACAAAAATTAGGCCAAATAATGTGAAATTAGTCCAAATTCGGAATAATGGCCCAATAAAGCCCAGTAGATGAAAACACACTAAAGATGAACAATTAAGCACTGAACAACTGTCAAATGGGTACACAAAAGCTAGTGGAATGAAGGAAAATAATGACTCATCAAAATCGACCACACTTACCCTTTTGCACTCTTAGGCAAAATTAAATAGTAAAGCAAAGCAAGGACATCACAAACATAACAAGAGAGAAGAGACACAAGAGATACAAGACAAGTACATCATCCAAGTTGTTCAATACATGTCAAGTACTTAGTTCAACTCAAAGAGAGATTGAAATCAACATAACCTCACAAAATATGCAATGTATCACTCAAATCTCTAGGCTATTGTTTACTCTTAAAGCACACCTGCAAAACAAACATCAAACAGACTTGGCAAGCCTCTAGAACCAATAAGTAAACCAATACACATGTAGGTCAAGATCAGAAGGACTTTTCAAGGTTGTAATGGGGCTAAGGACAAGGTGTGGAACATGTGGATAAGTAGCTAAGCAACAAAGGAAATAAAGGAGCAATAGGGAATAAGTCTCAATAAAGCATGAAAGTAATCCCAAACACCAACATTTTCAGCTTCGGTTCTCACACAATGCTCAAATCCAAACTCCTTTTATTTTTATTCTTTGTTTTCTTTTATTTTATTTTCTTTTTGTTTTCTCTCTTCTCTTTTTTTAACACAAAAAACATGTAGAGAAGCAAAAATTTTGAAATCCCACCTCGGTATACAAATGAGCAATTCCAAGAACCAACAGGTGTGCGCACAACCACACTTGTTGTGCGCGGCCACACTTAATTGAGCACCCATTCCCAAAACAATTCCAAAGCTCCAAAATTTCCTAAGGTAGGAATAATCATGGTTTTTCAGGCTAAGGGCTTGTAATGAGCAAAGAACAATGAAAGGGTATGCAGGCTCAAAAAAGGGTATCAACGGAAATTGTTCAAGGTAGGCTCATCCGACTATAGGCTCACAAAACAAAATTGCCTAAATCATATCCCAACATGCATGTGAATTAGAAAAGCATCAAAAAGAGTCAAGCCAAGGCCATTGTGTAAGCATTCAAAAGGCATATATCACACAACAAAGAACAGAGAGTGGCTTAAATTCTCACACAGGGTAAAACAATTCCAAAAGCAACTTGACATGCAAAGAGAAAGCAAGGATATCAGTCCACAGACTAACCAACAACTCATCCTCCAAAAGTGAAGTGAGTGTCCCAAACAAAAAATAAAAACATAACACAAATTAACAAAAAGGAAACAACAACAGACAGACTTGTGCAAGTACAATAAAATTAAAGAAGGGGAAAGAAAACTCCCTGAATCATGGTGAAACAGAAGTGGGATGAGGTAGGGAAGTCTCCTCTACAATAGTATCCACCAAGGCAGGATTGCTGAGGAATGGCTTCAGACGATGCCCATTCACTTTGAAGCTCGTATCGGTGGACTGGCTTTTGATTTCAACTGCACCATAAGGATAAACATTAGTGACAACAAAAGAACCAATCCACTTTGATCGCAACTTACCCTTCATGAGTCCAAGTCTGGAGTTATATAGTAACACTTGCTGACCAGCAACAAACTCCTTTCTAGCTATGGAGCTATAGAGTTCTGATATGCCTTTAAACGAATCTCATCTAACTCGTTCATTTGCAGCTTCCTTTCCTCACCAGCTTGATCAAGTGAGAAGTTTCATGACTTGACAACCCAGTAGGCTCGGTGCTCAATCTCCACTGGAAGGTGACATGGCTTAAATAAGACAACCCGATAAGGAGACATCCCTATAAGTGCCTTGTAAGCAGTCCTGTGAGCCCAAAGAGCATCCTCAAGTCTATTGCTCCAATCCTTCCTATTGGGCTGCACAATCTTCTCCAAGATCCTCTTGATTTCTCTGTTTGAGATCTCAGCTTGCCCATTAGTTTGAGGGTGATATGGTGTAGAAAGTTTATGCACAACCCCATACTTTTGAAGCAAAACCCCCATGGATCTATTGCAAAAACGGGTACCCTGGTCACTAACGATAGCTCTAGGAACTCCAAACCTACAAAATATGTGAGACCTAACAAAGTCCACAACAACTCGAGCATCATTAGTTCTAGTGTCTTTGGCTTCCACCCATTTTGAAACATAATCAACAACAAGCAAGATGTAAGTAAAACCAAAAGAAACGGGAAAAAGGCCCATGAAATCTATACCCTAGACATCGAAGACCTCACAAAACAACATGGGTTGTTGAGGCATCTGTTGTCTCCAAGAAATGGCTCCTCCTGCTCGTTGGCATTCCTCACACGTGCTACAAATCCTCCACACATCCTTCAAGATGGTGGGCCAATAAAATCCACAATCTAGCACCTTGCGAGTTGTCCTCTGTGTGCCAAGGTGACCACCAGGTGCAGATGAATGACAAAATTTGAGGACCGAGTCAATCTCATGGTCCAGAATGCATCTCCTAGTAACTTGATCACTGCACATTTTCCATAGATAGGGGTCATCCCAAATGTGATACCTAGCATCGCTCTTGAGTTTATCACATTGAGCTCTGGATGTTAGGGGAGGAAAAACAGAAGCAACAAGATAATTCACGATGTTAGCAAACCAAGGTGAGGAAGAAGTAGAGAGTGTCAACAAACTTTCATCGGGAAAGTCATCCCGGATCGGTGAAGCATCATCAGTAAACCTCTAAATCTTGCTCAGGTGGTTTGCAACCAGGTTTTGTGTTCCGCTCCTATCACGAATCTCCAAATCAATTTCTTGGAGCCAGAGCATCCATCTTATCAGCCGAGGCTTAGATTCTGCCTTCTTCAACAGGTAATTAAGAGTTGCATGGTCAATAAACACAACAATAGGAGAACCAAACAAATAAGATCTAAGCTTTTCAAATGCAAAAACTACCGCAAGAAGCTCTTTTTCTGTTGTGGTGTAGTTTGTTTGGGGAACATCTAATGTCCTGGAGGCGTAGTAGATTACCCTTGGGTGCTTGTCAATTCATTGAGCTAGAACAACCCCCAATCCATAGTTGGATGCATTGCACATCAGCTCGAAGGGGGCTATCCAATCCGGCGCCTGAATGATTGGAGTGGTGGCCAGGGCCTTCTTGAGGCAATCAAAAGCCTTTTTGCATCCTTCATCGAAGATGAAGTCAACATCCTTTTGCAATAAGTTGGACAATGGAAGGGCCTTTTTACTGAAGTCCTGATTGAAGTACCTGTAAAACCCTGCATGGCAAAGAAAAGAACGAACCTCTCGCACAGAAGAGGGGTAAGGCAATTGTGAAATAATTGAAATCTTGGCAGGGTCAACTTCAATGCCCTTACTTGAAATTATGAGCCCCAATACTATGCCTTGTTCTACCATGAAATGGCATTTCTCAAAATTCTAAACAAGGTTAGATTGGATGCACCTATTTAAAACTCTGTCTAAACTATCTAAACATGCATCAAAAGAGGACCCATACACAATAAAGTCGTCCATAAACACCTCTATGCATTTTGCAAGAAAATCACTAAAAATGCTAAGCATGCACCATTGGAATGTGCCAGGGGCATTGCTGATGAAGGATTGACCCTAACCAAGGATGAAGGTCACTAATCCTTCATCCCTTTCATTTGTGTTTGTTATTTTTGATTTCCTAAGTTGACTTAGTTGAATCAACTTTAGTTGACTTGTTGACCTTTGACTAGGTTTGACTTGTTCACTATAGTTGACTTGACTTAAGCCAACATGCTAATCTATGTTTATTTGCTTTGTAGGTTAA